>Ga0209367_1005396_pt1 | contig 17710 bp, 8 predicted proteins | sample WorMetLIZISLAND2_FD_187412 | JGI IMG/M metagenome (GOLD analysis project Ga0209367, IMG submission 187412) | Marine gutless worms symbiont microbial communities from Max Planck institute for Marine Microbiology, Germany - Olavius geniculatus... ... | reverse complement strand
GTCATATTGGGGGGGGGCGGCCGCCGCCCCCGCTCCCCCCTTGAATCCGCCACTGAGCACAGAGAGACGTAACTTTGCAGGCGCTGCTTTCGTACAGCACAGATCTATAATAACGTTCTATAAAATGATTCATCTACAATTGGGGGAAAAGATTCGGAATTGACCCTCAGACTATTTGCTTACGCATTTTACTGCTACATCCTAATGAATGAACCTCTCATCTGATGTTACAGAAAATTCTGCTACGTGTGGAACTATAATGAGAGAAAAAGAAAAGTCAACCCTCCCTCTGATGTAGTGCCCCCACGGCCGCAAGTCAGTGCCAATACGTCCAGCAACTATATCTCAACTCCAGGTAATGACCAAGGCATAAAGGCTCAGGCGGTCTCGGGTGTACAGTATAGAGGCACAGCTGCTATACGTAGAGTACACTTGATAATGACGGCGGAGCGCCTGCCCAGTTTTACTGCAGCAGTTTTCCCAGAAACACTCATTCAGTCTGCTAAACACGTGTTGCTCCCTGTAAAACTCTACGAGGCTTCTTTTAGTCTGCTGACAGTACACGACATCAGGTCCCTCCCTAGAAACTATACCGCTCCCTCCAGCTGGATAAGTATTGCTTAGACCGCTGTAAAAACACGGCAGGCTAAGCAACCTGAACGTGAAAAAATGATCCATAAAACGGTTGTATGTGCGCACTGCGCGCATTTGTGTAGCATATCTTACGCAGACATCAAAGTGCCATATTCTAGAGAGATAAATGTTGACCATCCACGTAAGCTTTCACAAGAAACTCCCGGACCTGTATATACTCGTAAGTTAACCGCAGATCATCTAGAAATCTAGTCAACCGTTCTTCGCTCCAATGTCCATCGCTGCCCCCAAGAGATCAAAAAAAATTTATTCACATTTCGTCACAAATTGCTTCAAGACGCGGCCGTCCTAATAGGCCGCATTACATGTCTTGTCTCGGCGCCTGTCCGTCCGCCTGACTCTCCGTCTTTATCTATCCGTTCGGTAGGCTCCTAACTCAAAAACGAAAGTGGTAGAAAGACCAAAACTGGCGTGAACATCCCCAAGCGCATTACCAAGAACTGTGCCAAGTTTTAGTTCAAATGTCAAACCTCACGGTCGTCGGTCATAGTTAGGGTCAAAGCTGTGCAGCCAATATGTCAGCACTGCACGACTCTAATCAAACATGTTTTGGACCTGGCTTGGTGGTGTACCGGTAGAATGTCGAACTATCGGGGTTCGACTACCAGTTGGTCACTATTACGTGATTACTACTTGGATGGGTGGGTGATCGTCTGCAGACTTTAAAGCATCTCGGTATGTAACCAACACTAAGGTCAACCAGTCTTCCATCCTCCGGGGTAGGTAAATCAAGTAGGCCTACAGACCTGCCTGACCAGAGTTAAGGCGAGGCGCGTTCAGTAGTATCGGGTGGCAGCTATCACTGTGTGATCACATATGTCAGGTGATGCTCCGTAGCTCTGCAGTGGGTTTCTGTTTAAGAGCTATTTATACAAATAACTAACCTGTAAGTTGTAACATTCAACATGTGAGCCAAGGCCACAAGCTATAACCAGAAAGCAGTCGTAGCCCGCAGGTACTTCCACCAAGACAAAGCTATTCGCCAGGTGGCGTCACCATCTTCGCTTTGCCAGCGGTTCCCTTATGCCCTCTTTAACGCAATGGTTACGAAAATTTCAAAGTGATCCAGAATCCAGGATTCCTGTCGGATCACGCCCAAAATCGAATCACTAGTAGTTTACGCCATGCCCGACATACCCTCAAAATTTTCAGAAAGATTCGTCCATAACTTTTTGAGTTATCTTGCTAACAGACAGACAAACAGACAAACAAAGTCTGCCAAAAACATTACCTCCTTGGCGGAGGTAATAATTACGAAAGTGAAAGTAAAAGTGAAAGTGATGTTTTTCCCACGAGCAGCGGATGACGCAGCCATACCTGCCAGTTCCAGGCTTGCCTCATTGCTGACTGCACTGACGCCAGTCTGCGGGTTGGTGGCGTTGCAGTAGTAGACACCGAGGTCAGTCTGGTTGCGGGAGGCGTGGTGAACTCGTAGAAAAAACAGCTGACCGCTGGGCAGCAGCATGCGGTGGGAGGTCGGGTTATCGTTGGCCGTCATGACCGGAAGTCCGTAGCGGTACCACGTGATCACGGGTGTGGGCCGACCCTCTGCCTTGCAGTTTAGTGTTGCGGGCTCGTTGCGGACTACGTACTGGTCTTCGGGGTGCTCGACGATACGAGGGTCGGTCGGTATCTCGTCGGCAGACTCTTCTGTTTAATACACACAACACAAAATGTTGTAAACAGTGGCGTCGTAGGGGAGAAGGAGAAGGTAAGGGAGCAATAACCCACTCCCCTCCCCCTAAATTTTGGGCCGTCGGTACATGTCGGAAAATCTACTTCTTGTATGAAAATTTTCGCCAAAACATACAAAATATGAGGCTAAAACCCACATTTACGAGGAACTTTAGGGGCAAAATTGAAATGTTGAACCTACATATAATCTCATCTGTATACTGAATGAGTAAGTTTGCTTACAAACTCACTTATGCAGTACAGATGAAACATAGGGATTCGAACTTTAAACTTTGCCAAAAATTCTCTCAAAAATACGGGACCTCCAGCCCCAAATTTTATACTTTTTAGGAGAAAGTTTATCGACCGGATAAAATTTAGGGGGTAGCCCTACTTCCGTACTTCGCCCCCTGTCGGTCCCCGCCTGAACACTATTGCATGACACCTATAAATGTCTCCATCAGCACTGTACATCAGATGCGTTTCTGACTACTATAAATATCTATCTGCTAAAAACATTAATCGCGAACACTCTATATTAAATCTGCTGGTTACAGAGCCTTTCATCGGGTGCACAAATCGGAAGAATTTCGTTGGAAAAGAATGGAGGCAAATGCTACGTCTAAATGCAGTGCGGCGCGTCTATCCAGCCATTATCGACCACCGCAGACATACAATAGTCTACTCAAAGCGACGCACGGCGACCAGTACAGATCGATAGATATTGAACAAACTGAAGACTTAACACTGCATGATGTCTCGCGGGATACAGTGGGATACGTGTGCTACTGTGCTTCTATACGCGGCGGCGACGATAGACGATCGCCCAATAATCCTAACTCTAAATATTTTTTAAATGGTAACGAAAATCCGGTTTGATACAAGTCCTCTTTTTACGCCCAACGTCACCCGGGGCAAGGCGGCGAGGGGTCCTTATGACACCTGCCAAATATGAAGTTGATCGGTCAACCGGCGGTGAAGTTATGGGGATTTTTGCAAACTGCGCAATTAGCCGCCGTGACCTTGACCTTTGACTTTGAAATTGGTCCACGGGTTGCTCGTGTCTTAGGGACCCTTCCTACCAAGTTCGGTCTTCCTAGGCCATTTCGTTTTTGCTCTAGGTGGAGGCACACGACGGAAAAACGGACGGACGGACAAACGGACGGAACGGCCGTTGTCATGGCAACGAGGTCACCCGGTGCAAACAGCGATCAGCAAAAATTCAAATGCGTCATTGCTCAAGTGATGGGTGCACCGTTTCAGTTTGACGGCTAAATGATTTTTGGTACATTTTCAGAAAAAAACTGTGCAATTATTGTCACTTGCACAGTGACACGTTAATTTTTCTGGTTGGGGAATCTCACTGCAATCCCTAACTTCCCGTAGCTGTAGGAGTGGCAACAAGAGAGAATAGAAATAGGAAAAGGGTAGGAAGGGAGAGAGAAAAAAGGAGTGGAAGCCGCCAGAGAAATTACAAGAAGTAACAGACAACAACCACTTGCTGACTGATTAGGTGCATGGATGGTCTTGAGGGTATCACGGTCCCCAGACACATCTTAGAGTCACTCCGGGAAGCAATTAATCAACCTCATCCATGCACTGCATCACATCCAAACCCCCAGAGATAGCTATAGCTATATCTCATATTAACAGTCAAGTCTAAGATACAATCGACTATATGGCTTGATTTAGCAGACAATTTGCTCCGTCGACGGAAACTGTCCGATAACTAGCTTTCAGCAGAAATCTCGCAATCTCGTTAAATGTGATCTAAAATCGTACTAAAGCCGACAAACATCCTAGATTTCAGTTTAGTATTAATCATAAGTATATGTGGCCTATAAAGTAAATACCAGATATAAATTTACATAGCAGTGGCCTTCTAAGTCTATTTTGGATGGGGGCACAAATAATACAGATCAGGTAAAGTACGTCTGTGTGACAGATTAATAGCAAACCTATATCCAGCCAGCTCTACCTCCGGGAAGGGGGGGAGGTGACTGACTTTGAAACCTTCCTAAGTTGAATTTAACAACATCTTTGGAAGAAATCAGACGCGACAATCCTAACAGAAGCTTGCGAAATTGCAAAGTTGTTGACTTGGAGAAAAACTGCAGAAGACTGCAGGAAAATCACAGAAAATTCATGTAAGCAGTTTTCAAAATCAGACGCTTGCGCTCACAGAACTACCCTCACCCCAATGACAGAGTGAGCCACAATGGCTATGGAGCTGGAAAGAAATCAATTAGTTACCGTCAAGCCTGTCACCACTGTACCTACCTGTCTCAGTCTTTCCCGTTCCCCCTTCCTACAGCGCAAGCCATTCGTTCCCGGCTGACGTCGTTCAACAGATAACAGGAAGTCCAGTCACTGAAGAGGGACCGCACGTCAACGGATATTGTGCAAGAGCGGTGGTAAAAGTAGCTGCACCTGAATCAATGTCATGCGTGTTAAAACGATGCTAAACTAAAAGCTCACGTGTTTAAGATTTATTATTATCATTATCACCATTAAAATCATCCTATAGGTTCCTAAGTGATCAGAGATATAACAATACGACAGGATGGCACATTTAAATGGAACATAAACTACACTTTATTCTCCGCCACACTGCAAATTATATTCACCGCCGTGTTTTCGTAATAACGCCCCTTCTCCAACCATATTGAGACAACATGAGTAGAGGCTGATGTCCATTATTTTTACGCGCGAAAGCAGCTACTGCTTTCAGCGCGTCTTAGCCATCGCAATTCTGTCCGTCTGTCACACGGGTGGATCAGTCAAAAACGGTGCAAGCCAGGATCACCAAATCCTCACCTTCGATTGCCTGGAAGACTCTAGTTTCAGGAACCGTAAAGATTTTCCATAAATTCGAAGGGGTCACTCCGAACAAAAACGCTAAATGAGAAAGGACTACGAAAAATTTGCGATTTTTGGCCAACAAGTTGCTGTATCTCGTAACGGTGCGAGACAGGGCCTAGTTTACTATTAATCACTAATAGGAAGTCGTACACTGGCTCCCGATTGGCGCCGAATTCAATGACCTTGAATGTCACTGAATGCCAAAACAGGGGGTTTTATAGATTTTTTGCCGATTTCGGGCTGCGACACAAGTATATATCATTCACAAGGTGGCGCCACACTACTATCGTTATGCGATCCAGATAAAGAATTTGGTATTTGCATATTAACTCAGCGTGAACACCCCAATTTTCAGCTAAACTATATACTGAACCGGAACTGCTATAGACTTTTGCACGTCTCGTGAGCATTAGCTCAAATTTCTTGTTTTCTTTGTATGATACTGCAGCATGATGATTGATACTATGATTAGCAATCATCCATCTATTCTACTAACAATGTTCACACGGAACACATCAAAAATGGAGAAACTCAGATTAGTGGAAACTGCTTTGTTCTCCCCACTGCCGTCCAGCAATTTCACAAAATTCTGTATCGGCTTCACTGAAAAACATCGATATCAAAAGCAGCAGTCCCTAAACATCATACCAGTAAACGCGTTCGTCCCCGCATCTTCACATTAGTGGGGCATTGCAAATGCCATATCCATCCGAATGATCACATCCCATCTCAGAGCCATTTCCAATAACAGTAAGATACTGCCTCAGGGGTGCCTGCGTCAGTCTTTATAAAGACGATGCGTCCTGCAAATACCCAGGGACACACGTCAAGTCCATGCAATGCATGTGTATGATTAAACTGCAGGCTTTTGCATAAGAGCAGACAATGCCACCCGCCATAAGCTTATGGATCAACAGGTTTTTGCACTCTATGATATTAGTCAGGCACGACAACAGGAGTGGACCACATTAAGGCCGTATTGCAGACGAGTCTTGTGCATGTGATCAAAACTAAAATGCCATTCTCTTCACGAAAATGTGAGGACCTGCACGGAAACTCTGACAAATTTCATGACGACCCTACCTTTCGCATTTTTTTCACGGGCGACCGTCCTAACAGACTGCAATACGGTGCAATCCGATCGTCTGTTCCTGCACGAGCTTCTGATAAGAAAAGGAAAGAGCCAAAAAACCCAAATTGGCACAAAATTTCCAGCTGATGTGCCTATTTTTCAGTTCAAAAGATCAAACGTCAAACTGTAGGTTGCGCAGTACAGTGTATGGTAGGTGGACGGCCGAACAATCTGTCGGCACTGGGCCGACAGATTTTTATACTTATTAAAAGCAATTATTATCATTTCCTGACCGTAGCAGTACTCCAGTTCCAAGAGAGCCTAAAAATTTACTACCGGCTAAGCAATATATTATTATTATTACCGAACGGTTGCATAATACGTAAAATAGTCGGAGTATACCAAATGTATTGGCACCAACACGTTCCTCGGAACAGAACGGAACAAAGTCAATTCCTAGCAGACTGTGCCATGCAGGTATGACGGACACCAAACAGGTCAGGTCAACATTGCAGACCGAATACATGCAACCAACCTATGAACGATATTAATACTCAGCGCTGTCTGTATGAATTGCCATTGCTAGTCACAGCTCTAGTGATGAGCCCAGAGTACAGTTTGCATTACGGCAATACCAGAACACAGGAAATGCAGCCCGCCAGGCAATTTAATCATTTTATATGTCAATTCTTCTGCGGGACTCTGCATGCCTGCAAAACCTACTGCAGCAATCCCCATGCAGATCGTATTGCGGGGGCCTAGCCTAACCGCAACGAGAAATTTGAGCTAATGCTCACGAGATGCTTGAAAGCCTATAGCAGTTCCAGTTCAGTAGTTTAGCTGAAAATTGGGGTCTTCACTCTAAGTTAATATACAAATACCAAATTCTCTATCTGAATCGCATAACGATAGTAGCATGGCGCCACCTTGTGAATGATATAGACTTGTGTCGCGGCCCAAAATCGCCAAAAAATTCATAAAACCCCCTATTTTAGCGTTCAAGGTCATTTAAAATCATTGAATTGGACGCCAATCGAGAGCCAGTGTACGACTTCCTATTAGTGATTAATAATAATCTAGGCCCTATCTCGCACCGTTACTGAGATACTGTGACTTATTGGCCAAAAATCGTAACCACCCCCTCTCATTTAGCGCTCTCGTTCGGGTGACCCCCTTCAAATTTATGGAAAAGCTTTACGGTTCCTGAAACTAGAGTCTTCCAGGCAGCCGAGGTGAAGATTTGGTAATCCTAGCTTGCACCGTTTTTGACTGATCCACCCGTGTGACAGACAGACAGACAGACGGACAGAATTGCGATGGCTAAGACGCGCTGAAAGCAGTAGCTGCTTTCGCGCATAAAAATAGGACGGCTTAACATAAACCAATGGATGCATGGGTGCAGTTTGCTCCATAAAGCCTTGTACAAATGAGTGGCCTTGACCTCCAAAATGTTCTATGTAACTAACTCTAATACTGCTAGTGTATATACAACGAAATGGAATCTATTCATGAGCTATTTCAAACTTACATATAATAAAGAGTTTACCGATACCCATGAAACTCCGGGCCACCAACCAATCGTATTTTTGCTTTGTCTCAGTATCACTATAACTTGTACAAACGTTCGTTTGTATTGCGATATTTGTTTGGTGATGCATATTAGATTTTGCATGTAGATCTGTTGTAGCTCTACCGTATTTCATTTCATTTCATTTTATTTTTTTGTACCGATTATGCTCTGTTATTTTCTATTTTGCAATGGCGTTTGACCGTGGTTTAATAAAAGATTACTTACTTACTTACTTACTTAATACAATGGCAAACAGTTGGAACAACAGCTCGTGCAAATGCACGATGCACGCAATTCATTCTCCCCAGACTCGGATCATTAGATCACATTCTAAGCATCAAAGCTCATCCCCCACTTGAGTAAGATAACTATAGACTGGATAAAACCATTCTTACAATATCAGATCATTCATCAGTACATGTATGCTACAGATATAAACTTGCACTGCAATCAGATGCCCTGTCTGTTAATCAACACGGACGTCTTTATCAGCCCATCAGGCAAACCGTTCTGTCAGAACAACAGGAAATATGGTCAGAGTCTGTACATGTACTACTATCTGAGTTGAAGAGTGAGGCATGGTTATCCTATACATGATACTGGAAGCGTCCGCCAGCCATAACTCAAATAGTTGCCCTTGTAGCGACCTTTACCTTGATCCACTGACCTACAAAATCTGTCAGTTCGTCTGTAGCTTGAACTACATCATCATTATCAACGACAGTCAGAAAAAATTCTCTCTACTGAGTTCTAAGATAATGTGACCCTAATTGATCGTTGGCACGAACAGCCCATGACCGCAAAACAGCAGCGTTAAGGCATCATCATTTGTGCACGCCAATCAGCTGTCACTTCTGAGATTTGAAAGCAATTGCTTCTCGTCACCAGATTTGTAAGCACGGACAATCGGACATGGACTTCATCCATCACACAAAGTCGATCCCCAGATCCTCATCAACCGGTTTTTGCACTTTAAGACGAAGGTCAGCTGCTGAGCCGTATATGAACTGGAATAAAACTCCCTGATTCACAGAGAGTGCATGCATAGAACAGACATTGCACTGTGCACCATAAACAATTGGAGACAGTAAACAATTCTGTAACAGGACGGAACAGTGATTGCATGCGGTATATACAGCGTTTAAACAGTATTAAGTACCTCGAGCGTCTGCAGTTGTCAGCAGAGTGGACGTCACCATCAGCAGTAGCAGCAGTTGCATCAATATACCGCACCGGCAACCTCGGACACTGTGACAGCCACAGTGCTGCAGATTTGTACGCCCCATCATTGTAGTAGCACCCCCGTCAGTCACTCACACAGCCGACTCTCACTGTCCTATAGTGACAACGCGGTGCCATAGAACGCCGGACAGATGAGACTGCTGAAGCATCACGGGATAGAGCACCTGCCAGTCCGTCTGTCTGTCACTAGGCTGCGCAGCGGCGCCTTGTACGGTGATGATGGCAGTCTGATGACGTCATTTCATTGGACCGATTTACGTCATTGCATGTTCACCACGCTACAACGTATACAATATACAACACGTTCAAGCCATTGGCAAAACTGATTTATACGCTATGAAATCACCAAAAAAGCTTTTACAGTGTGTATATATGCCTGTCTGAATGTTCAAGAAGCCCAGCTTTTGCTGTGGGGAGGGTCAACCGTACGCAGAAGTCGAGACCAGCAAATGGTCTTCGTGTCATGTGAGAGGGCTTATGAGATTTCCTATTGGTGGTCAATAGGAAACTTGACCATATCTCGCCGTTTCTGAGATACGACCAGTTTTCCGTTGAAAAACGCACATTTTTTGTACCCACCTTCATTGAACCTCAAATTTGAAAATGCTTCCCTTGCACTGAATCACTGAAATTCTGCAGGCGCTGAACCAACACACCAGGCTAATTATTCGTGTAAAAAGTTTTCCGGTATAAGGCCTACCGTGATGCCACAATACATCCACGACAAACGACAGACAGACAGACACAACACATCGTACCGAAGGGCCAGACCTTAAAGCTTACAGCTTAATGGTCGGCCAAAAAATTACGAACTGCAGGAAAATTGCAACTTCCTGCCCCACCTATACTTAAAATTTTAACCCAAGACGCTACTGGGGTGGCACCTACAAGTCCCGTAAATTTTTCTTTGAAAATTTCACGCGCAACGGGCATTTCTTATCGACTGGCGCAGCGCAGTGAACTGGTTTGCAGCTAAAACACACCCCGTGTCCCCATAGGCCTATAATAATAACTCTCACTACAAAACCTTTATGCGTGAGATCGTTTCGCGTTAGAGCAAAACGGCATCAAGCGCTGAATAGCAGGTAGGATATATAAGATTTTTACTGCGATGATGCACGCATGGTGCAAAGGGCGCCACATGACCGACCGACCGACCGTCTGCCTATCAGTAACGCTGATGTACGGCGGTCATAAAAGTTGATTACTTCCAAAGTAATTAAACGAATAAAGAATTAGCTTAGGACTAGCTTCGCTCTGCGTTGCAGCTCATCAGAGGCGCAACTCCAAGCATAAATAAAACAAACGCATCGCCACGACAAGAAAAACGTTGTTGTTACCTATGCCAAAAAAAAGCAAATTACAGTTTTTTTTCACATTCGCCTGTTTTGTCTGTCAGCCAAATTACTGCAATTTAACCATGCAGATGCGCCCTTAATGAATGTTTTGAAAAAGTGAATAATGGCCCATAGAAAGCAACTGACATTCTGGTGACAATGCCAATCACGGTCCGAATCCAAGAAGTTAGACAGATTACAGAATATTCTCCTCAGCCGCTTAAATAACACTTGGCATTGCAATGCTCTAAAGAAATACCCAGTGTGCTCTATATATATATGCTCCTAAAATTAAACGCGCGGGAATATTAAGACACTGTCGGCGCGTGGCTGGCGAGTGGCAGGCTTTTAGTTGGGCGCCACAAATGGCACACGACAATGCTGTCACCGCTTCTTCTCCAAGCCAATGCCATAAATAAACACCACGATGAAAACATATATAGACCGAGTATTCTGGCGGGCGTTTAGTCAATAGTCAATGTCATTCACAAACACATAAGGACAGATGGTGCGTCAGATTTCACGTGTCGTAAGCTAAAAAGCTTAAAGACACACGTAACGTTGGGAGACGTCTTCATAGCCGGTGGCCCAATGCAATGAATCACTGAATCATACCCGCCTTGAGAAGCAGGTGCTGGCAGTCAGTAACGCGGCTGTCACGATAAAACGAAATATATCAAATACATGGGTGACCAACATCTACCTGTCTATATACTTAAACTAATGCACTGCATTGGTATTCACACACACACACACACCCCACGCCCTACATGTATAGTCTGACTACACAATACACTTAAGTATCAGATATATGAATTAGACTTTAGCATAATGTCTAAAATAACTAGACCTACCGCTTTAATGATCAACAGGATCAGAACGTCGACAACTGAAATGACAAAAATAAACGTCCATCAGTGAAAGCTGTAAACTGATCAACAGCAGCAACAAGTACGGCAAACTTAGCAGATATAATAACAGATATTCAACTGTAAAAAAACTTACATAAATTGTTTCACATTTGCATAAAATTTATTTGTTCGCCATGTTTTGCATGCTTACCATTGCTTACAGAAAGCAGGCTATACCGCGAGCCTAAAATTAGGATGAAACGGTTTCGGTCAGCTATTTTTACGTGCAGAGCGTCTTAGCCATTGCAATTCTGTCCGTCCGTCTGTCACATGGGTAGATCAGTCAAAAACGGTGCAAGATAGGACCACCAAATCTTCACCGTCGGATGCCTGGAAGACTCTATAGTTTCAGGAACCGTAAAGCTTTTCTATAAATTCGAAGGGGGTCACCTCGAACGAGGGTGCTGAATGAGAGGTGGTGGGCAAAATTTGCAATTTTTGGCCAATAAGTCGCTGTATCTCAGTAACGGTGCGAGATAGGGCCTAGGTTACTGTTAATCACTAATAGGAAGTCGTACACTGGCTATCGATTGGCGCCAAATTCAATGACCTTGAATGCCAAAACAGGGGGTTATATGGATTTTTCTGACAATTTCGGGTTGCGACACAAGTCTACATCATTCACAAGGTGGCGCCACGAAACTATCGTTATGCAATCCAGATAGAGAATTTGGTATTAGTATATTAACTTAGCGTGAACACCCCAATTCTCAGCTAAACTACTGTACCCGAACTGCTATAGGCTTTCGCACGTCTCTTGAGTATTAGCTCAAATTTCTTGTTATTCTGGCCACGTTTACGATGCATAACACACCATGCTCTGACAACAGCAGCAGTTGTCGGTAAGTTCAAAGCCTTGTATGTAAATGCAGTCATTAGCGGACAGGTAAACAGCCGGGATGCATGCTGCATAGCAATAAGTACAGGAGGGCAAACAGACATGTTTTCCCGGCGGTCCTAATTTACATATAGTTGTGTGCAGTTAACTGTCAATTACATTTCACACGTTTCCGTACAACCTACATGTGTCATAAGATCTGTGTCCCATCTTCTTTGCACATTAAAACCTCAAAAACCTTTAAAATCTTCAAAAAGCTGAAAAAGCCCTATTTTTTCTATCAATTGAACAAATAGGTGTATACCTGGCATAAAATCACCTAAAAACCACCAGTTTATTATTTAGTCCTCCTATATATAGCTGACTGTATTGCCCGTCCGTTCGTCTGGCACATAATGGTTCCTAACCCGAAAAAAAGCTAGCCTAGAATAACCAACAATTGGCACCACGTTCAACAGGGCAAGACCGGGGGTAAAGTTACACTCCTAACCATACAAAAATAGCTACCATATAGGAAAACTAAGATATATCCCTCATCTTTGCAGCACACGGAAGTGCAAAAAATGCAAGTACAACCCATGCGATTTAGACAACCTGGGTGGCCTCTCTTACAGATAATTTGCATGCAAAGCAGTAGTTAAGAGTCAACTGGCATTAACACATTTCAGCACACAGAAGACTGCAGCAGAAAGCAAAAGTGAAGTGAAAGAAGGTGGTTGGTGCCTAATGAGTTAACGAGCAGTGCACGTTAAAGCATTAACAGCTACATACTAATGGCAATCATTAACTATACTGCAACACATGCAAACTAGATCTCTATAAATACATCAACGTGCCGCTAACTGCATTTCCAACTAACTCGTCTGTATGCTAAACAACTCAACTCCCTGTATAAGTGGATGACCAATGCGTCAGCAACACAAACGACCGATGAGTCAGAAATGGGCAAAAATCTGGGTCATGAGGTCACCGATTTTTGCCTAATGGGGTCGCGGGGTCACTGTGTCAGAGCAAGTGTTTGACCCAGTTTCGATGATGCATAAGCTGCATAACTGGAGTTTACCATAGGTATACCACAAATATACAGCTTCGAAAGAAATGGCAACATATGGGTGACATATGGCACCCAAAACTGGTGCTATAGAATAGTGCCTGTGCATGACACTGGCATTGAAAAAAATTACACAACATTAGTATAGCATTATGCACTGTAGTGTGATGTGGACTAATCATGATGGCTATTTACGGCACAGACTGCAAATTCAAATTTCACGAATTTTATTTTTAATTCACAAATTTTTATGAGTTTCAAATTCAAAAGTTTTGGTTACTCAGGATGCGCTAAAATGAATTTTAGAAACTCGGTCAAATTCGTGAATTTTTACCAAATTTTTAAATGAAAGTATAACACGTTATCAAGCTATTCTGCTTATATAATTTAACTGACTTAAAAATGATAATTTTCACCTAATTGGAAGCAATACAGCCTTTGTGTTTGGACTTACTAACGCTCTCCATAGCAGCGGGCCGTCAGACGGTAGACCCAGTAGCCCAATCGATGAGAGGATTACGACACTACAGCATCCCACTGCAGTGGATTATCCATGCAGTGAATTACGCGTTGCCATTGACAACGCATCCTCTGTCTCTAAGGCGGCAAGCTCTGTATCTCAAATTAGAATCACATCCTAATTACTGCAGCTGTCCGGGAACTTGGCGCTCATAGCGCCGCCACACGAATCCACCGCGTACTACTAGTTTAGTTCTTATCCATAACGCTCCCTCTGGAATGTCTGTTATAACTCAACTCAGACGCAGCAATGCAGAACCTTCCAATTCGATTCGCTGAGTACAGAGAACAAAGTAAAGAAAAAGGTATAGAAGACCACAACCGCTACCAACGTACTCCACTATACGACGATTAAGAGTTTTTCAGTGATTTATTTATTATTTCACATGCATGGATTGCTTTCTTCTCAACATATCTGGCATCTTGCGCTTGAGATTATAAGTCTAAACTTGTCACGCAGCCACTCAAATAGGTTACATTACGGGTCTTGCTTCTGCCTGTCACACTTGGACTCCAAACTGAAAAAAACAAAAAGGAACAGTAAGCAAAAATGGCCGTAAACGTTGCCTGTAAGAAAGTCAGTAACTGGTTTGTCAATTTTCAGCTCAAAATGTCAAAGTGAGAGATAATTAACATTAATATATGATCCAGCAGCCCTAGGCGGACTGCCGCATAGTATGTCAGCACCGGACTGACCCATTTTTTACATACTTTACTTATTTACATGAGAGCAAATGCAGCAAATCATCGTTTGCTAGCCGAATGATCCCACCACCTCCCGAGCATAACTAGCAAGGCAACGTCAGTCACTGTAGCAAGCCGTAGCACTATAATGCACCAGTCCCGACTCACGTGATTGTCATGGAACGCAACGTACGCAACGCCACGAACGTGACGCAACGGACGCAGCAGACGGAACGGACACAACAACCTCTTCCATAGCCTTGCGTGTTGGCTGTAGCGTCAGTTGCGTTGATTGCCTGTTTCCGGGTGGCCATAATTTTAGGGGAAAACTTCAAAAACTTTCCCACGTCATGTCGGACGTTTCTGGCACAACTTAAAAATTCGAACTGTGATCACGATGATTTTGCGAAAAAAAGCTCAAGAACTTTCAAGACGTCTCTTCCATTGCTTTTCGAGAAACTTTCCAGCACCTGGAAATGGTAATGTTTTTCAAGTATTATCAAAGATTTATGGCCACGCTGGTAGATTTCTTGCCTTCGCTGCGCACGTGCATTGGGCAACTGCATGCGGTAAATGGAAACTCCGCTTGAAGGTAGCACTCTGCCTGTGACCAGCCAGCGGCATCCACTAGGAAACACATCGAGCCCGGGCATGCCATGGGCAGAAATGACGTTTGAAATCACGCATCACCGACAGATAATGGACCGGCCGGGCTAATACAGGCAGCACGGGCAATAGGCATCACGCATGTAGATTCTATCATGCAGAAACTGTCAATCATTGCATGCACAAAGCGGCCTAATCGCTCTCACAGGCAGATTATTCTGACCCATGCAGACATAGCCCATCATCATGCAGCAGTAAAACTACATGCATAAAAATGCACGATATTGATATATGTAGGCCTACTGCAGGCTGTATACTACAGAATCATGTGCACTGCATGGGCATACTAGTAGAAACAGTTTCACCTGAATATGACTTAAAGTTCACGAGTTCCAATATACGACAAATAATACAGAAACCTGCTCAAAGCTAAGTACTGTCCGCGGATAGCCGCAGTATCATGCAGAGAAAAACACACACAAAAACAAACATGTGACCTTGAACTTCAAACCATGACAATGAATCCGTTTCCAGAGGTTATCAAATATCGACTATCGAGGTATACGTTCAGGTAAAATATCAGCAAACTAAGTGCTGCGGTTCATAAGTTATCGTATTGGCGTATTCACTACAGAAAAAAATCCGCTCCGAAAACTGGTTACTGCCGTTCTGGCAAACGTTCACGCCATTTTTTAGTCTTCGGTGCCTTTTCGTTTCGGTGTTAGGAGCACGAACCTACAGATTACAGAACAGACAAACAGACAAATGGACCTGAAACATAATGCAGACTATTAATTAAGAGAGCGGCAAATAAATGTAACAGCAACTGAGCAGAGCACGTGACATCATAGTCACAGCTCATTCATTAATCAGAGCTGTCTTCACTGTCAGCCTTTGCGTAACCAAAAGAACTAACAATCGCTCTTCTGGCTTTCAAAAGGCTTTCCATATAGTACAAAGCAAATGTGCATGATAATGCACAGACATCCACTATATGTTTAAAAAAAAACAGTGAAGATTCTAAGGCCCACAATCTCAGAAGATTTTCTCAAAGGCGTCGTAAGGCCATGCTAACAAGGATAACGACAACAGATAGTGAGCAGTTGGCATCTCGGATGCAATAAAAACGTTTTTAGGCGCAAAAGCAGCTACTGCTTTCAGCGCGTCTTAGCCATGGCAATTCTGTCCGTCCGTCCGTCAGTCACACGGGTGATCAGTCAAAAGCGGTGCAAGCTAGAATCACCAAATCTTCACCGTCGGCTGCCTGGAAGAATCTAGTTTTAGAAATCGTAAAGCTTTTCCATAAATTCGAAAGGGGTCACCCCGAACGAGAGCGCTAAATGAGAGGGAGTGGGCAAAATTTGCGATTTTCGGCTAATAAGTCGCTGTATCTCAGTAACGGTGCGAGATAGGGCCTATAGGTTACTATTAATCACTAACAGGAAGTCGTACACTGGCTTTCGATTGGCGCCGAATACAATGACCTTGAATGACCTTAAACACCAAATAGGGGGTTTTATGGATTTTTGGCGATTTCGGGCTGTGACACTGACACAAGTCTACATCATTTGCAAGGTGGCGCCACAGAACTATCGTTATCCAGATAGAGAATATGGGATTTATATATTATATATATTTATATATTAACTTAGCGTGAACATCCCAATTTTCAGCTAAACTACTGAACCGGAACTGTTATAGGCTTTTGCGCATCTCATGAGCATTAGCTCAAATTTCTTGTTTTACCCCGCAGCCGAAAACAGTTTACTTTCGCCTTGTCAGTGCAGTCAAGCTGGTCACGCCCCTTTCACTACTAACGTCATTCCTACGAGCTGAAAATGGAGCTCCCGCATTTAGAAGCACCCAGTATATATTTAGTATTTTACTGCAGCTTATCAGAAAGACGTATTCTGCACAGCAGTATGGTCAATTCAAAAAAAGTAAAAAGCCGTAGTTTTTCTGTGTGTTTGTGAAGTATAGCTGCAATGGCTAAAGTTTACAAAAGTTATTAATTTTCCAACAAAAAATAATTTTTACTAAAGATGGTATAACGAACTGATTAAAAATTTCTAATCAACTACTGTGCGAAAATTTGCTTTGACTAATAAATAAATTTTGACGAATATGAAAAAGCTTTATATGAAATGAAGCACTGGATTGAGCCAATGATATATCAAGTAAAATTATAGATGCATTTTCTATTCAACGTTGACAGATCTTTTAAAAAACACGTTAACGTTTTTCAGATAATTATTTTCATGGTGTGTATTACATCTATTCGTATAAGATCATATATGAAACAGAGCAAGTATAGAGGGTGAGTCAGAATTAGTCATCACAACAATCTGATAGATATGGTTGGGCGCCAAGCACTGGCCACTATCAACCACATCACATCAATAGCAATAGACTACAGGCTTGCAGGCTGGCTGCTTCAGCAACGGTTACCAATGACAACGCCTGCCCGCCACGCAGGACCGAGTCTGAAATGATGGTATAACACACGCTCGGTCAGACAAGCCAAGCTGATCTGGCAGCAATGTCCAGGGGCGTCATTTAGGGTGTCTGGGGGTCGATCCCCCAAAGATTTGTGATTTCAATTTTTCCCCGAATGAGTCCTGCGTAAAGATGTCTGGCTTTATCGCCCCTTTGCCGGCTCGCCCCCTGGCTTTTTCGCCCCACTCACCTTG
>Ga0209367_1005395_pt1 | contig 17713 bp, 6 predicted proteins | sample WorMetLIZISLAND2_FD_187412 | JGI IMG/M metagenome (GOLD analysis project Ga0209367, IMG submission 187412) | Marine gutless worms symbiont microbial communities from Max Planck institute for Marine Microbiology, Germany - Olavius geniculatus... ... | reverse complement strand
TTCGTGTTGAGAATGAAACGACCTTGATTTCTGCAAAAAATCGTGTAGATCTAAGCAGTATTTCTGAAGTTAGAAGCTATATAACAGAGTGACCCCGTTTTTTGGGCCACCCTGTAGAGTCTTCCAGACAGCCGATGGTGAAGATTTGGTGATCCTACCTTGCACCGTTTTTGACATATCCACCGGTGTGACGGACGGACAGACAGACGGACAGACGAACAGAATTGCGATGGCTAAGACGCGCTACAGCAGTAGCTGCTGTTGCGCGTAATAAAATTATCGTTATCGTTATCTTGGAGAGCGACACTGCATGCTGTTTCTGTGTTGCTATGGTAACAGGAACTGATGAATGATTCAGGGACAGAGAGGGGCAGCAATATTAGTGATGCTAAGAACCGATACACGATGCTCGAGTTCGCGCTGCTTCATTTCAGAAATTCGCCCTACAGGTGATCATTGACAATCGTTTTACCATATACGAAGGTAGTAGCAAACCAATAAAACAAAATAGTTTATGCAAACAAAATATTGTTTGCCATAAACATTATGTTAACCATTTTTTACTAACCCACTTACTTATTTCCTTGCTTATTCACATGTATTTTAGTTTTCAATACAAAAGTGGATATACCTCGCGTTGTTTGGGACTTATCTTTTCTAGTCAGTATTTGGTAACTGTACCATGGTGTAGCATGCAAGTAATTTATGATTTTTCCCTCTTTTTTTGTTTTTTTCTGTTTTTTTTTAAATTTTAATTCTCCCTGTAAAATAAGAAAATAACACACTTTTGGCTGCAAAGGAGTCTTAGTTGAAATTGAATTCGTTGCATTTTAGACTGACTGCGAACGCGTTTGACAAGTTTGGTAAAGTAAGTAAGTTAGTAAATAAATAAGATAAGTAGAATGTGAATTTATATAGCACATATCGTTAAATTAACCTCTAAAAATCTCAGTTCAAACAACTTTTTAGTGTCATTTAATGCAGGTGTTACAGCAATTTTGAAAAATGTGTCATTAAACGACAATAGTGCAAACTTAATTTAACTTCATGATGTGGGTGTCTTCCAAGTTTTCACAAAAACTGCTGACTGTTATGCTTTTGTTGTTAGATAATAATGTAGGCCTTTAACTTAAATTTAGCAAAAAAACGGGAATGGTCAAACGCTAAAAATCTATTTCAGGTTGGTGAGTTATTATTGTTTGCTACTAATTATTTTAATTTAATGTTGTTGAAAGGTTGAAAAATTCACGTGGAAACAATTCGACGTTGACTCAACAAGCAGTCGAACAGATCTCAAATTCACGACTTCGCAACGGTATGTCACAAATTTGTCATTATCAGTTGCTTTCTGGCAGGGGAGTCAGTTGTCCTTTTCTAAATTTTAGCCCTCGAAAAAAATTTTACTAAAATTTTTTGGGCAAATATATTCTTAATTTTGGGCTTAAAATTGAGATAATTTACTGGCAAAATTAAAATTCTGGGCACCCTGTCAAAAATTTGCAGCTACCTGTTGAAATAATGCAACTTTCTTACTCCCACTTTTTAACCCACGACCCAGCTGGTTACCCCATCTTTCCTATCTGACTATACCTTGTTATATACTGACCACGTTAAAGCTGAAGTACTGTAGATAAGCATCTTTCTAAATATCGTTAGTAAACTTAAAATTACTGCGTTTAGGCCCATTTGCTGCGGTTTGTGAGCTTTGATTAGGATTGTTGAACCGAAGTACTGCACGGTAAAAATTTGATGGATGATAAAATTGTCCAGGAAGAGACGAGAACGGTTGGACGTGGCAGGAACAAGTAGAGTTGGTGAAATGGTCACGCGTATGTACCCTCAAATGATATATAGGCTACAGTCTGAATATCAACGTAAATTGTACAATGAACTTGTCCATAAATGACGAAATTTTGTAACAGCTACAGTAGTTACTGTGCTTTCAGCGTGCAGTGGTATAGAGGCTAATTGGACTCGTAATTTTGAAGTTGCAGTTTAAATCTCGCCATGGATCATTTGCAAGCAACTTTGAGCAAATTGCTAACCTGTACTCAGGCCAACTCAGCCTCCTACCCTCAGTGGGATAGAAATGAGTAGTAGCTCACGGGTTACAGAGTGAAGGCCAATATACTGTGGCTGATTGGAACGGTGGTATGTCTGCTGTTTGTGCTACGGGTTTAAATGTTCGCTGGCAATGGATGGCCGCATAGCGCGCTGCGGTATCGTTAGCTCATGTCAATCAGTTGTCACTTGCCCGAATAATGTACAGCGCTTCTAATTACAAATGTGACATATGTACCTTACCTTTTATTTAACTTTGAATATGCTCAAGTCTTTCTGTTTTATTTCAATTAAGAAATTGGAGTCAACTGTAAACACTGTGTTGTCACTCGTTAGTAACACTAAGAATGTCTTAAAATAAGCCCGTTAGTCGCCACTTAGTTGAATGGTTGTTGTTTTTCGTTTTTTATAAGCATGACAGGGACGACCCTTTGGGTTTGAAGTAGAAGCCCTTGTAAATTGCAGCAATGACATCATGTTTTTTCTGTTGTATTTTGCTCTTTCAGGGCAGATTTTTGTTTTTATCGACTCCGTTTTGCCCATTCCTGTACTTGCTTTTTGGGTTGTGGATGATTGATGTTCTCGTCACTTGTCTCCAGTAGCCAGCTCAGCAGCATTTCCTTTGGTCTCTCTTTTCCTTTCTTCCTCGACATCTTGGCACACAAAGTAAATAAATGCGACATGACATGCGGCAGTGGACGTCGATAATGCTATACGTTATATCAGTGTTTGAATTGTGAAAAATTAGCTTTTCGACGGTCGGAGCGTGACCAAAATTGTGACGTAAATCATATGTGTATAGCATATAGTTGATTCCCCCCAGTACTTAATTTGACAGTGTAATAGGGGGGGAATTGAGAAAACAGTTGGAAAGGTTCAACCCCCAATCTTTCTCCTTCCGGCAATCAAACACTTGGTTATAATGTTTGTGTTGTGCAGTCACCAATACAAGCTTCGCTGCTGAAACTGGATTCGTCGCTCAACAAGACGGCTGTCGAATGCTTTGTCTGTAGGTGTCGCGTTGGGTGTTGTTCTGATTAAAGTATGCAAGTAAATGAATAAATGATTGCACAGATGATTAAATAAATAATAAATAATAAATGATTGCAAGTCAATGAGGCAGTCACAGAATGTAAACGTAACTGAAAGGGTAGCATGCGGCATATAAATTTGATGTTATTGTGCAGCTCGTCCTCATAGGCCGTAATACATGTCTTGCCCGTCCGTCCGTCCTCCGTCCGTTCTGTTGTCTATCTGTCCATTTCGTACCGGCTTTTAACACTAAAATGAAAAATCGCAGCGAAGCCAAAATTGACGTAAATATTTCAAGAATAACAACGAACAGATTTGTCGGTTTAAGAGGTAACAGCTCTAGGCAGACGGCCGGACATTCTGTCGGCATTGGGTCGACATATTTTTTTAGTTTTTGTTTTATTTCACACATTCGATCGTCTGAAACGAAAATGAAACAAAATTGTTTTTTTTTGTATTTTATTTATTTTTGTTTCAAGTGTCAGGACAACTTGATGCGATTATTGCGAAATTTACTTGATTAAGAATTTTAGTCAATTATTTTTTTTACACAGTCAGTTATTTTTAACAGTCAATTGATTTATTAATCGGTTTTTTCTGCAGCCATACTTTTTTGTTTTTTTTTCAGCCCACCGTACTTAAATAACGGCCGAGCTATTGGTATAAGTTGTCGTCTGTCCGTCTGTCACAGATGTATTGTGGCTAAGCATTATGTTGTAAGGGAAAACTTTTTATACGATTAATTAGTCATGTGTGTTAAACTTTGGCACGCAAAATTTTAGCCATCTAGTGCAAGGGGAACATTTTCATATTGGGGTTGAATGGACGCGGGGTAGGAAATTCAACGGAAAACTGGCCGTATCTGGGAAGCGGTGAGAGATACGACCAAGGTTATTATTAATCACTAGTAGGAAGTGGCATACGCCATGTCAGACGAAATGGGAATCATTGATTTTAAATGACTTTGATATTGATATGACGAGATATTTCGGCTAAACGGTGCCAGATAAGGCCTAGGTTTCTATTGATCACTAATAGGAAGTCGCATAATGCCTTTTAAATGACCTGAAAATCATCGACATTGGATAACCTTAAAGACCAATACGCTCTATTGTGACTGAACGGTGCGAGATAAGGCCTAGGTTACTATTAATCACTAATAAAAAGTCGCATACGCCCTTTCAGATAAGGTGAAAATCGTCGACTTTGGATGACCTTGAAAATCATTGAAAACCAGTACGGTCGGCTATCTTAGCGACAGCTGGGTTTTTTGTTGGTTATTTTATGCAATGATTTGCGGTTCCGATTGACATGCGGCGGCTGTGCTGCGTGTCTATAGATCTGATGCGGTACATGGGAGACTTGGACCCGTCACAGACGAGGTCGGAGCGGGAAACTCTGGACAGTGTCTGGAAGATCATCACGGCCAGCTGCGAACACGCCAGTCTGGCCGACGAAATCTACTGTCAGATCCTCAAGCAACTCACTAACAACCGCAGCACCAGATCGTAAGAGACATTTACAATAAGTAAATCAGTAAGTACCAATGTATACAGGGTGTGCCAAAAAATGTCCCAACTTGTTTTTGCCAAGACGGTAGGATTATGTAAGGTACACGCATTGTCCACCTCAAATATTTATGTCAACGCACTACCGTGTAAAACACGACAATGAGTATACCTTACATATTTTTGTTGTCTTGGCTATCTGTGTATCAAAAATTATAAAATTTGGCAGAGATTTGACGAAGTTATGACAAAAACAAATTGGGTCATTTTTGGCACACCCTGTATAATAGTTCCAGTATCTCACAGGAAAATCAGGGCGCATCTGAGAGGTGCACTAACAGGCAAGATAAGCGGACTGAAAATAATGAGTCTTAATGCGACGTTTGAAGGACTTATCAACGACAAAAGCAGCTCAATAACTACAAAAATATATCAGCCCAGTGTTGACATATCGTGCGGCCGTACGTTTGTCTAAAGCGGCGCTACCATAACCCTACCTCTACCTCTACCACTGCCTCTAACCCTGACCCTAGTTTTTGATTTTTACAACTGAAAATTGTCACACCAATTACTCCCACGCTCGGGAACATTCCAGCCAATTTTGGTTTTCCTGCGTTTTTTTTTGTTTCGGAGGGACGGACAGACATATCTTGTACGATACAATATGACAAAAGTTTGCAGTTAAAAACTGACAAACAAGCTGCAAGTTTGATCTAGCACACAAACGAAAAACTAAAATGTTTAAAATAAAAATGAAATTTGGGATACTGAAATTGAAGTTCAGTTATAATATAATTCAAGAGAAGCGCATTTTGCATATATGAATGTTTTTGTTGGTTTAATTGACATTGTTTCACTTTTTTATTTTACTTTTTGTTTTTTTTTGGTTTTTGTTTCTGCTGCGTTTTTTTTGACACAAAACTCAGGTCAGTGATCTGCAAAAATGCTTTTTTGGTAAAGTATGAGGCGGGTACCTGCTTGAAATAGAATTTTTAGCTTTTTAAGCTATACGTATAAACCATCTGATGCTGATATAGCTTACCTTGCAGAAGGGGGAGGCGAATATCAACGAAGTTACGCTTCGTCGTGCCCGGTTACTACCGTCACTAAATTGGTAAGACATCTCGGTATGTAATGAGACACCCACATCAACTCAGCCTGGTCATCTCTCCGTGGATAGGTGCAATGAATACCAGCAAAAGCCGGGGCGTACACAGGCACACCGCGTGATGCACTAGTTTGATATTCATAGTCTCGCAGTGTTAACTGCAGTCTGGCTGAGGGCTAAAGAAATCGAGAAATCAGCGTCTCATGGCTAGTAAAGGACTTCACGTTAGGTTTACGCTACGACTATAAAAGTACACTGGGTCCGAAAAAAGCCCCTAAACACCGTACAATAAAAATGTCAAATACGAACGAATCTGAACAAAATTTCGTACATTTATTTTTTACTATATTGCGAAAGTGATCACTAAATTTTGTTAAAAAGTATTATTTTTAGCGAACTTATTAATTGTTGAATATCGATAACAAAATATATTTGTTGCCAGTATGGCGTTACACGTGTAAACCACAATAGTTACAGCGGCTTTTGTAAGGTCACCGCAAAACACTTCAGTTTCGGCCAGTCTTTGTGTTTGACGTTTTCCACAAGAACCTAAAACTGAAGTGCTTTGGGATGACCTCACAAAAGCCGCTGCAGTTATTGTTTGCTTTGTATACGAAGTTTTATTCAGGTTCGTTTAGATTGACATTTTTACTGTACGATGTCTAGGAAGTTACCTATTTCGTGACACAGTGTACATGGGGCAGTGTGTGCTGGATTGCAGTGACAGTTGTCAGTTGGGTTGGCGCCTGTTGGCGTTAGTGACGTCATACTGCCAGTGCTCGGACGCGCTCGGACCGTATCTGGCAACGTTCCTAGAACAGACCGCCAACGACGAACGACGGGCCAACTACAGTCAGTATATTAACTGGTATATTATATCAGTATATTAGTCAGTATATTATATCGACTGATTGCTGTAAAAATTTGTAGCCCATCACATAAATTTTCGGCCAGCTGAACCGCAGAGTCGGTTTAAAACCTGACAACAAAAACATGCATAAAGAACTGATAGATTTCGCAGTATAAAATAAAAAACTTCCCCAGACTAAAGAATGTCTTGCGGCATTAAGTAAACTTTCAAATCTCTCAACACGCTATAAAGAGGCCCCAGGGGCCAGAACTATCGCTGCGGTCCGACATTCCCTGGCCCGTGGGGCCCCATTTCTTGGGATGGGGGCTGTTTGGCCAAAATGCTGAACATGCGTCTCTGACGTCTCTGACGCTGTCTCCTGTATGTGTATGTTAAACATTTGCCTGGTACCAGTAATGGGGTGTTTACACGATCCAGCAAACGTCCAACAAACTTCCAGCACATGTATTCAAAATACACGCGCTAATGCTGGCCGTTTGCTGTAAGTTTGCTGGATCGTGTAAACACCCTATAAGTATTAGAAGAACTCATACCACTGCAGAAAGTGGTAGCATCTAGGTTCTTATGTAGACAAGTCAGCCAAGACTTGAGACTGTAGCTAGTCTTGGCTGGGTACTGTACTCTATTCAGACAGACGCTATTTCCACAGCCGCCGTCAGCGGCAGCCGTTGGCAGTTTTTGTAGTTAAATGCACCGCCGTCGAACTTATTATCTATATTGTACCCTAATTTATGGTGTGCATTATTGTCACATAAATCTTTGAAAAATGCTAACCCTAACCCAATCCCTTACCTTAACCTTAACCCTAACCCTAATCTTAACCGTAACTGTAAGCGAAAATCGTAATTTTAATATTAAGCACAAAATCGTACTACATTACACGTAAAATTATCGTTCCCTGTTAAATGTGAATGCAAAGCGTAATGATCTGTCGACCTGAATTTTAGTCGGATTAGCATCTGTCGGAATAACGTTTGTCGAAATAGAGTCTGCCTCCCACAAAGGTAAATCCTCAAATGTGAAAGTTTATGCTGCTTTGAAACCAATAATAACTTTATTTCACGTTTTACACTGATTTGCTTTTCAGGTGGCAGCAGCGATGCTGTCGCGCGTTACGTGAGCTTTGATGAAATTACTTGTGCATATAAAAGCTGCTGCCGCTGCTGATAATAATGATGATGATGCTGTGTCAGTGTTGGCGGCTGCGTGTATTCGCAATTTGCGTCAGACGTTCAAATACGGCGGCCGACAGACGCTACCGTCCAAGGTCGAGGTCATAGCTGCCACGGTCAGTTGACGTCAAGTTATACACGCTCATAGCTGCTTAAAACTAATAGCTAATGAGTATCTAAGTCAGTAAGTAAGTAGAACGTGAATATATCATAGGACATATTCCGTTAAAAAAATCTCCAGACATGTCGGCATGACAGTGCAAAGCAAAAAAAAATCAAACACAATGACGTACTGCCAGTTAAAGCCTGACTACGCGTACTGGTACGTAAACTAAACTAAACTGAATTAAAGAAACAAATCAGTAAATAAAACTAATAATAAAAAGCTGTAGACGTAGTAGCGAGTAGCGTAGTTTTTGATGCGCTAATTATTAAAGATTATAAATGACATAATCAAACTTTTTTTCTATTCAAAAATCGATCTCGTTGCATATGTGCTAATGAATAATCTTGATTGACTATATTCTGCTCGCGTCTGTGTGCGGTCGTTTGTAGCAAGGTAAAAGTACTAGTCAGATGATCATCACACTACCAGGCGGCGTTCCAGTTCGTGTGACGGTCTTTACCAGCACGGTAGGACCTTTTACGTTGTTCGCTCTGATATAACAACATAATCATTACGTCATCATCATAAGCAGCAGCAGCAGCAGCAGCAGTGAACGTTGAAAGTAGTGCCATTAAGCTTCTTAAAGAAAACTAAAGGTAAAGGTGGTGTATAGCTTTTAATAGGAAACCCTTCACAGAGCTAAGGAGCGTCACCTGCCATATGGGATCACACAGTGTTAGCTGCCACCCGACATAGGTGAACGCGCCCCGTTTTTACGTGCAACAGCAGCTACTGCTGTAGCGCATCTTAGCCATCGCAATACTGTCTGTCCGTCTGTCCGTCACACGGGTGGATCAGTCAAAAACGGCGCGAGCTATGATCACCAAATAAGACTCTAGTTTCAGGATCAGTAAAGCTTTCCAATAAATTCGAAAGGGGTCACTCCGAGCAAGGGAGCTAAATGACAGAGGGGTAGGGAAAATTTGTGACTTCCAGCCGAAATGGCGTTAACTGAGCGAGACAGGAGTAAAACACTATAGATAATTAGCCGCCTGTCGTCTGGCGCTTTCTGGCGACTGTAAATTTTGTTTTACTGCGCTTTCAAACATGCGCCGCTGTTGCGTGTTTCCCTTTGCGTTAGCTAGGCTTTTTTGTAACCCCAGCCAGCCAGACTGGTACTTGATTTACCTACCCCGGAGGGATGAAAAGCTGAGTTGACCTTGGTGTTCGTTATACACCAGGATAGTTTGCCTGTCCACAGACAGTCATTCATCCCAGTAGTAACCTCTTGATAGTGTCCCAACCGGGAATCGAACCCAGGATAGTAAGATGACACCCTCCCGTTACATCACCGTGCCGCCATTTTACTGTCGTATTTAGCGATTTTGCCTTAGTCGGCTTACAGAATTTTTACGCGCGAAAGCAGCTACTGCTTTCAGCGCGTCTTAGCCATCGCAATTCTGTTCGTCTGTCTGTCCGTCTGTCTGTCTGTCACACGGGTGGATCAGTCAAAAACGGTGCAAGGTAGAATTACCAAATTTTCACCGTCGGCTGCCCGAAAGACTCTAGTTTCAGGAACCGTGAAGCTTTTCCATAAATTCGAAGGGGGTCACCCCGAACTAGTGCGCTAAATGAGAGGAGGGTGAGCAGAATTTGCGATTTTTGGCCAATAAGTCGCTGTATCTCGGTAACGGTGCGAGATAAGGCCTAGGTTACTATTAATCGCTAATAGGAAATCGTATACTGGCTCTGGATTGGCGCCGAATTCGATGACCTTGAATGACCTTGAACGCCAAAATAGGGGGTTTAATGGATTTTTTTGCCGATTAAGCGCTGCGACACAAGTCTATATCATTCACAAGGTGGCGCCACGGTACTGGCGGTGGTGGCGTGGCGTAGTTGGTAACGCGTTTCGGCTGAAACGAAGTTACTCTATGCCGGGCCCGGTTAGTACTGCGATGGGTGACTGCCTGCGGGCAGAAACTGCTATAGGCTTTTGCACGTCCTGTGAGCATTAGCTCAAATTTTTTGTTTAGCGTTATAATTCAAACGCATGTACCCGTCGACCAATGATCAATGGGCTTTTCCTGCTTGCCCAGTGGTTTGTTTGTTAACAAGTAATTTGAGCAAAGCTCGTGAGACGCGCGACAGCCTATAGCAATCGTGTTCGCAGTTTTACCTGGTCTATCTCCATCTATTTCGTTGCAGTTCACTGTTGAAGTGTGTGCTGCAGCCGAAAATTGCAGAAAAATCACAAAAACTTTTATTTTGGGGGTTCAGTGTCCTTCAAGGTCATTAATGTTGAATCACTAAAAGCTTGTCAGCAGTTATTGTTACGGTAAGCAACAAGTCTATGTTTATCTGCAAGCGCTAGATGAGCCAACAGCGGTAATATAACGACCTTTATGGGTACCCCTCTTTGACGCTCGCGTGTGGAGGCCTGCTTAAACTTAGGGGGTCGGGACTTGCTAAAATCTACGGGACTGCTAAAATGTACGTTTAATACTGATAATTTCATATGCAGGCTTCGGCGCAATTTACTCTTAAAATGTGTGTTGCAGCCCAAAATTGCGAAAAAAAATCACTAAAAACCGCTATTTTGGGGGTTCAAGGTCGTTTAAGGTCGTTGATGTTGATGCCAATCGAAAGGACGTATTGGACTTCCTATTGGTCATTAATAGTAACTTAGACCTTAATCTCGCACCGTTTCTGAGAACGGCGATTTATTGGCTCAAAATAGCCAATTTTTTGTACCCTCTCTCATTTAGCGCACTCGATCTCGGTGACCCTTTTCGAATTTCGGGAAAAGCTTTACGGATCTTAAAACTAAAGTTTCCGTGCCAGTCCATGGTGAAGATTTCGTGATCCTAGCTTGCGTTGTGTTGACACAATACCGGAGTGTGACAGACGGACGGACGAACGGACGGACTCCTCGACGATGGCTAAGACGCGCGAAGCATTACATGCGGTCGCGCGTAAAAACTAAACCATGTCAGTTCCGTTCAGTTCAGTACATATATACATGTAGTCACGTCGCGCTGAACGCGCTTTAACCATGTCGATATCTGCAGCAGTTTGGCCACGTTTTGCAATGCAAGCATTTTGGGGAAGTACCAGAAGTTTACGTCATATCGAACTTGAACGGTTTTGCAGGTAGTAAAAGACGCTATAGATCAGATATGTGACGTGTTGGATGTGCAAGACCCGATCGAAAGAGAGGAGTATACCCTCTACGTCATCACCAACTCGGGTGAGCGCACTTGTCACAACGTATTCTGTCGTATTGACGGCATGACGACACGTGTTTGTAATTTCGCTGTTTAATTACTTCTGCCACCTCTGCGAAAAAAAGCAGTACGGGCGTCTGATTCGATTTTGACGGGAGCGATCTTCGTGAAATTTTTACGCGATGTCCAGATACGCATCCGCTTTTTCCAGACCGGGTGCCCACACTATACTCTACATCCCCTCTTCCCAATTTTTTTGAGGTAAAATTTTTGATTTTCTAACTTTGTGCCTTTTAGCTACCTCACGTCGAAACTTTGCGCCGATATTTCGTACCTGCCTCTAGTGACTACCTCCACCCTCATTTTTAGGGTGGTGGTCAGCGTTAGCCCCCTCGACTTCGATCACGCTGAGTGTTCTATTTTCTGGTAAAGCCTACAAGTGCTGTTTGGGTGACTGATCAGTCTGCCAGTACTCTCGTTGGCTGTAAATTTTAATTATAGTAGACCAAACGATAAACTGCACTCAATTTAACAGAATAGACCAAACCAAAACAAAAAGAAATGATCCTGCCCTGTAAATTATAATCCTATAATCCGGTCTTTTCTTCTTGTTTTTTTTGTCCTGATAGTTTAATACTAATAATTAATTTGTATTAAAGCCGTGCATTTTCTGAGGTATTTTGTTCAGAATCGGTGGAACACTTTCCCGAGCACCCGACGGCTTACCTTTACGACGTTGTGAAGGACACACTGACTCACACCAAAGATTTCTATCTGCTGGTTCAACGCACTGGATGGTTTTACCCGCTGCGTCTGGACTCGGGCAATCAGACCTACATCAACATGATGTACCAGCAGATACGACCCAGCTTCGTCGACGGCCAGATGCTGGTCATTCCCAACAAGACTCTCTCCAAGACTCTCAAGGTTCGCTCGCTTTCTACAGGGTGGTCCAAAAAACGGACCCCCAGTTTTTTTGGCATAACTTCGGTAATTCAGCACCGATTTTAACCATTCTTTCACTGTTACAAGCAGAAATTTATGGCGCGTAAACGTGAAGTTTTCCCACCCACCGCACCTTTATTATGTGACCACATTACCTAGCAAAACAAACACTGTCAAAGCTACAGTGGTCTCGGAGAACAGGCAACACATAAAGATATCAATTTCGTAGCATAAAATAGTTAAGCTTACTTACTTATTTGTAGTAGTGCCTTGTGACGTCATTGTTACGTCATATTGTGTTTATTTACTTTGTTTACCGGTAATGATTTTTACAATAAATCGTTTGATATGGGCAGAATAACAAAGGATGATCGCTGTTTGAACAGCGATATTAGCAGTAGTGTTTGTTTTGCTAGGTAATCTGGTCACGCAATAAAGGTGCGGTGGGTGGAAGAACTTCACGTTTACGCGCCATAAATTTCTGCTTGTAACAGTAAAAGAATGGTTAAAATTGGTGCTGAATTACCGAAGTTATCCCAAAAAAACTGGGGGTTCGTTTTTTTGGACCACCCTGTACTTGGTGATGTAGCCTAACGGTAACGTGTCGGACTGGTGATCGCGAGGTCGCTGATTCGACTTCCGGCCAGGGCACTGTCAGGTAACAACCCTGGGTAAGTTGTTCACACACATGTGCCTCTGTTCATCAAGCAGTATAATTTGGTACCGGTGTAATGGAAAATTCGTCGCACCGGAAAATTATTCCCACACGCAGCAGGACGGGTTAGGGTTAAGATTAAGGATAGGGTTAAATATAGGGTTAGGGTTAAGGTTAGGAGTAGGGTTAGGATTAGGGCTAGGGTTGAGGTTAGGGTTAGAGTTAGCGTTAGTTACAGGTGTATATTATGACAGTATGGAGGTGGGAAAAATTTTCCAGGTGTGACAAATTTCCCACGACACCGGTCAAAGGGCGGTGATGCCTCGCGGCTGGGAAGGTAACCGTAGGTCTGGCGTCGCACTGGTCATGCGTCACGAACTCGGTGGTCTATCCACCTGCGGGCTCAATGACCACAGAAAGGGAGATGAGCACCCCTCCTGTGCCTCTGTGGGGTATGGCACTCTTTACCTTCATCTACTTATCATCGTATGTCGTTTCCAGGGCAATGTTTCTCGCGAAGAACGGCTCAGCTGTCGTATTGTTTGTTTACGTTAATTGTTGTAAATTAACTGTTAGAAACTTTATTGCTTCCGCGCTACGTAGATCGATTGAGTTAATATTCTTTATATTTAGGATTTTAGGATATTTTACCAACTGGGCGATTACAAATACTTCAACAGCTGTGCCCGACGTGCAAGCGTTGGATAAAATATAGTGCAACGTCGCTAACATAGTTGCTGCCACAGCCGGAGCACGTCGTAGACTTTCTTTGTTCACTTTTTTATTCGTACCGTTTGCACAGTAACGTGAAATGACTTGGTGTACGCCGGCATTTTGTTTCAAACTTGGTACACAAAGAACAGTGTTGATTCTTAATAACAGCTGAATTTGAGGTGAACTTAAAGGACTAAATGTGATGGTCGAAACTATAAGGTAACGTATTTCGTTTGTATGATTTTTGACCCTCTACAGCTATGCTGTAGGGCGTCTATGGCACGATGTGTCGTCTGTCTGTCTGTCTGTTCGTCGTCTGCCTGTAACGGATGTATTGTGGCTAAACGGTACGAGATAGGGCCTAGGTTGCCGTTGATTACTAATAGGTAGTCGCATATTGACTTTTAATGACATCAAAATTATTGACCTTTGATGACCTTTAAAAATCATAAAGAACTATTGTATGTCAATCATGCGGTATTGTGGTTAAATGGTAAGTCGTAGCGCGGTCGGTGATCGTACCATCGGATAGGCCGCTGGCAACTTCCCATATACTGTCAGTAGTAACCATGTCCTCATCTGCAGCGGTTTGGTCGCAATTTTCAATTCAAAGTTTTAAGCCATAAGTAGCCATGTCTCGGTAATGATGAGAGATAGGGCGAAGGTTACTATTAATCATTAATAGAAAGTGGCATACACCTTTTCGGATTACATAAAAATCGTTGACATTGTATGACTTTGAAGGTCATTACTGCAACAGGAACAGTATGCTGTAGCGCGTCTTCCCTAGCGACAGCTGAGTTTTTTCGTTGTCTTTTGTTAACCTGGTACAGTAGGCTGTGAATGTGTGGTTTAGGAAGAAATAGCGCACTTGGCCGCTCTTCAAATGCGCATTGCTGACCTACCAACAGTTGCGTTAGTATACTGTGATTTTGCTAGTAAAAATAAACAAGAAACTTTACTGATCTTTGTCTGTAGTTGTTGGAAGTTCGATTAATAATTCAGAAGTTAGTATTCAACAAACTGTTATTGATAAAATATGTTTTTTCAAACTTTGATCGAAAGGTGACAAAACCGCTTAGTGTTGTTGATATGCATTTAGCAGGCCCCTAAATTTTATTGTCGTTGAGTGTTAGGCTTTAACTTTGCATACAAGTTTTAATACACAACGGTCCGAGCGACTTTTTACACCGTGGTCCATTAAAAACGTGGCACTGTACTTTTGCCCATATCTTCGCCAATTATTGACCGATTTTCAATATTTTTACCGGCACACTTAGCAGACAATTTGCAATAACGTGGTTATTATATATCCCACCACACTGTAAATACACTGTATGTCTCTACACTACCTTGGGAAATATAAATGTTTAAAAAAACCAACGATCATATAAAACATTTAGGTCGGTATCGGTGTTTTCTGTATCGGTAATTCGGTATCTTATTTTAGCATGTAGGGAGGTAGCGTCGCTATCAGTATTTCTTTTCCAAAATTTACCATTGGTATTAGACATGTACTGAAAATTGTGATTCCAACAAATCTGATAAATGAGACCACCCGGTACATTTTAAACTGTAAATATTGGTTGGGTCGGCTCGGGTCGTAATTTTGTAGTTATTCTGTGTAGGCTTATTTTGTCATGTTTTGTCATTGATTAATGGGTCGGGTCGGGTAATGTCAAGTAAAAATGACCGATGGTCTATTCTAAATTTGCTTTTCTGTGGCGGTAGACAAGCGGTTTGCTTTGCGGTGTCACGTGTCACGTGTTATTGTCCTGTGTACAGAAACGACATCGAGGTGTTTATTCCAAAGAACGCTCTTCAGTTGCGTGACGTCAAGAAGTCGAGCTGGTCGCAGAAGATTGAATTGAAGCTAGAAGCTTGTCGCCAGCTGTCGCTGTTTGAATGTCAAGTCCAGTTCCTCGGTAACGCGTTCAGTAAATTAGCAACGCATCATCACCGTCATTGCAAAAATGAACGACTAATATCGCCAAAATATTAACGATCAAAAGTGTTAACAGACTATTGTCAAATTTTCCAGTGAAGTTACGTCGCTAAGGCGCATTATTGTCACTGCAACGTCGGTTTTATGCAAACGGCTTCTCAGCTAAACTAGATACATTTTCAACAACAAGTAATAAATTTAATCATCCATTTCTCCAGAGCATGTGACCATTGTAGTCTGCCCACAAAACTGGATGAAAAACACTTAAGCCTACTGAATTCCACTTGTGATAGCCGAGCAACTGACAACGATTCTAAGCGAAATCGAGTGTTTTTTGGACAATGATCATGGTTTAGTAAAGTAATGGAAATCATTGATTTAATTATCATAATTTTTGAAACGCTAACTATAAAATTGTTTAATCCATGCCAGTTTTAATCATTAGCCTATTGCCGGCAGAGCTGATTGCCCTCAATTATACGCAAGCCCGTTTCAGACGTCGTACTCACGGCAAATTAAATTCAGGCGAAAATGTCATATTCGGACAATAGGACGTCACTTGTATGATCCGTTTTGAACGAGTGAAAACTCGGGAGTGGTTGTCTTGCTGTTCATGCAGATTGTGTATTATATATTATCAGGTGCTAGTTGTGTTTTTTTTGTGTTATGGTAGTTTGAAAGTGTTGTGAACTGAACTTGTTGTCTTTTGTTGCAGAAATACTCAGCAAGTGGCCGCTCGGATGGTCAATTTACTACAACATTAAAGTAAGTGATGTCATTTAAGTAGACCAAAGAGTGTCTTAACTGTCATTTGCTACTTGTTTACTGCTGTGTTTACTGTTTGCTGTCTAGTTGGGTTGGTAGCGTGGCGTAGCGGTAACGCTTTTCATCCGATCAACGAAGTTACTCCACGCCAGGCCGGGTTAGTACTTGGATGGGTGACTGCCTGAGTCAATTCAGTCTTCTATCCCTCCGGGGTAGGCAAATCGATTACTGGCTTATCTGGCTGGGGTTAAAGTGGGGCACGTTCACCTGTGTCGGGTAGCAAATAACACCGTGTAATCCCATGCAGCAGGTGACGCTCCGTAGCTCTGAAATGGCTTCTATTAAGAGCTATAACATCACCTACCAGTGAGTTCGAGTCAGGTCTAAATAAAATATTGTGGACAGTTTTCCCATACTCAGCAAAATGCCCTAAACATTTTATAAAGCCACTCACGGCGAAATATTTTTTTTTAAATACAGCCAATATCACAACCCATATGTTGAATATTTCATGGTATCTATATACACGTATGTTGATTTATAATAGCTACAAGCGGACCGTAGTTTAATATTTCAGCTCTCGGGAATTGAGTACTGGGGCTATAATAAATAAATATGTAAATAAATAAATGTTTTCTTAACAACCCAGGAAGTAACAAATCGGTAGTATGCCGGTAAGCCTGAGCGAACGTACAGTACGTACGCTGGCACAGATAAATGCCGTGTTGATCGAAGCGATCGCCCGAAGAAAAAAAACTGCTAGCAGCCTAGCATGCGTTCCGTCCGTCAAACGGCACACCACACAGGACACCGGCAGCCAGATAAAAAGCTTATCGGCTATTTATCCGCGTACCTGTTGTCAGCACAGGTCACATTGCCACGGCATTGAGCCAAAAGTCGACCGTACCATAGCAGCGTTGCTATAAATAGAGCGAACAAACAGACAGACAGACAGACAGAATCTGCAGCTGCAGACTCTGCAGCGTGCAACAAAGAGTAATGCCTAGCGCCAAGCGCGCGACAGTCAATAACCATGGACGATCGTTTGCGTTGCAGAAAGTATCCGGGCTGCCTAAGGGCGTTCTTGCCGGCGGAGAATGCATGTTGGCGGTCAACAGAAACGGTCTTCTTATTTGCACCAACGAGTACCACGTAAGATAGAGGATTTTTTGTAGCTAGTTAATTTTTTTTCAGCGAAGCAAATTTACGGCATAGGCTTACGTATTGGTCCGTCTGTATAAATAAAATGTACGAAATTAGAGCATATTCTATGGGTAGTTCAAAATTCGTGTAGATAGCATCCGTTTTTTCAGTGATAGCCTAGAAAAAACACCTGCAGTGATGTGATCGTAAAATGCCCAGTTTTAGGCTGCGTTCACACAGACACGAGTATTGTACGGGTATCCCGTATACGAGTTCCGGCAAACACGAGTTTGCATGTATTTCAATGGCGGCCGTTCACATACGTACGAGTACGGGTTACCTGTAAATTTCACTTGTACGAGTAGTTTCTGTGCAGGTCGTGTTTTTATCCAACTCGTAGAAAGTTAACTACCCGTAAATAGCATTAATATAATGTACAAAAGCTGTAGCGCATATTTGAC
>Ga0209367_1005393_pt1 | contig 17719 bp, 13 predicted proteins | sample WorMetLIZISLAND2_FD_187412 | JGI IMG/M metagenome (GOLD analysis project Ga0209367, IMG submission 187412) | Marine gutless worms symbiont microbial communities from Max Planck institute for Marine Microbiology, Germany - Olavius geniculatus... ... | reverse complement strand
GAAGACGAGGAGAAAAGGGAAAAGGAGGGAGGTGGAAGAGGAGGAGAAAAGGGAAAAGGAGGGAGGTGGAAGAGGAGGAGAAAAGGGAAAAGGGAAGGAAGAGGAAAAAAGGGGAGGAAGGGAAAGGAAGGGGGAGAGAGTGGACCCCCCCAAGGATTTAGTGAAATGACGCCACTGATACCTTTGGATAGTCGAAGATCTCGTGTTGTTCAAAGGCGGCGAGTTTGTGCATGTACAGCTTCATTGCCATCTCCGGACTCATTGGAACCATAACGGACGTTGTTGAGCGCTTAACCCCTCCCACCAAGTCCGTCTTTGAACCTCCGCCATTCTGGATAGCCGGCAGCCGGGCTGGGACTGGCTTTGACATCGGATTCTGACTGATAATGTGGTCGCTGTGGTCGACATCGTTGTTTCCTAGCACACGGTTCGAGTGCTTGTGATCAACCGTGTCTTGCGAGTCGTCATAGATCTGCTGAACGCCAGTTGACACACAGGTCGACGCAGCCGGCTTACCGGAAGTGCCAGCCACGGCCAGGGAAGGCAGCCGTTTCGAGTCCAGAGTCCCATCCGTGCCCGATCCCCCGACCACACTACACAGGTTCTCAATCGGATTACCCACAGCCCGCGGCCTCATCCCAACCAGTGTAACCGACTCCATCGCAGTGCTAGCTCGAGAGTTCAACTTCACAACCCAATAGAAACGTTGACAGAAAAACTTCGCCAGTGGCTAGTTGCAGTTGTTAATAGAGTTGACATTGTATCCAGTGCTTTGGTGCGAGTCGTTTGGGGTAGCGAGTTAATTAATTTTCAAAGCGTCGCCAGTTTACTATCGGCCTGCTCTCGGCTAGTCAACCAGCACCGGCCCCAAACGACGCGCGCCCACTTACGATTTAAAACGGGACAAACTTTGCCTTGATAAACTCGCTACACTGGAAATCGACTAGCTAATCGTTTCTTCTAAGTTCCGGCAGACCGAAAACGTGTTTAAGATAAGCTGTCAAGTAACATATTTCACAATATTTGACTAGAAACGCACACAGGGTCAGAATCACACATACACGTAAACACGCTTCGCAACGACTGCGCACTGCCTACACAGCCGGTTGCCATGTAGAGTAGAGCACATGCTAGGCACGTGACTACGACCGACCAATCACCGACCTCCACTGGCAAAACCTAAAGCCGTAGTCACATCAATGTGACAGCATTACCGTATCAATTTTTCCTTGGGATGGGCGATGCTGGCGAGTGGCGACCCATTGATTGAGTGCCAATAATCAGAATTCTGGATCGTGTTTTTATTCGGTCTTAAGCTAAGCTCTCCAGTTAGAGGTCAGTAGGTAAATCGTTATTTGACGTAGCTCCCGGCCGTTATCGCTAATCCCGAATCCCGGGATTGGCGGCGTCCCAATCTCGGGATTATAGGGATTACAAAATTAGTTAAAATCGTACTTTTTTCGCGTGTTAAATGATAAAAAAATTTTTTTAGCCGTCTGGTAAATAAATTATTTATGAGCGCTGGAGTTCCACTCTTTGCTGTGCACTTTGGACGACCAATCTGTGAACCGAATCCCGAAACGGGATCCCGGGATTACAAATTTCTCAATCCCCGATCCCGAGATTGAAAATTCAATCCCGGGATTGCAATCACTAGTTTGACGTCTCTGACGTTCGTTAACGGTTTAACCGCTTTGTGCATCCCCAATTCGAAACCTAAAAATTATCTGTTCTATGCTGTGACGTCACACTTGTTTACATTCATATGTTTACATTCAATAATAATTCTCGTAAGTAATGTTAAAAGCGTATAGTAACGGGATTTCGCGTGACGTAATTATTAGTTATTATCCTGGAAATCTCTCGTTGATGTCAATTTAAAGTCGCGTTGGTTGATTTTTTCTTTCGCACTTCTAACGGCCCTCACGGACGGACAGAATGTCTGGTTTGTTGAGGAGGCGTGGCTGTACGCGTAACAATGTATTTATTATCGGTGTCCTAGCCATAGCCACTTCTATATTAGCCAGCGAAGGGGCACTTGCTGATGAGCCGTCACGTGACGCGTCACGTGACACGTCCGACGAGAACGACGCCGATGTGGTGTTTCAGTCAATCAAACCGCTGGAGTCAGCTATCGTACCGGTCAGTTCAGAAAATGACTCTATGCACTTTTAGGCACTTATCGTTTTGTGTGCACGCAGCCTTGGCCGTCGGTTTAATTTACATATCATCATAGCATTACAGAACTTAATAAAACACAACATGCCATTATGACTTGTACATCTGTATCGTTGTACTGAATGACTGGAGTTTATTTTATTTTACAGTACACTAGTGCATCAGATATATTATAGATGCACTACACAAATGAATATTTGATTGATTGATCTGACTGCTCAACTTAACTTGCTTGATTAAATGCCAGCTCGAAATAATTTCCTGAGTGTTAGATTCAGATCACATTAGTGGTTAGTATACTTTCAGAATAGCAAGTTGTGTCAAGAGATAATAAATATTACACAATAAATGTCTAGAAGCTGTGAAAAGGATGTCAAAGTACGTGTTGGAAAAGCAGCAGCAGTGTTTGGTAAAATGAGAAAGACAGCGACATTAACATTGACTTTGACATTGATAACAGCAACATTGACTGGATACAGCACATCACAGATGGCAGAGGAGCACACTGGGCATCTCTTGGAAAGACAGGATAACAAACATTGAGGTCAGAACCAGAATTTGACAACGAACCATGGACAACATACTGAGAGAAAGACAATTACGCTGGCTTGGACATGTTCTGCATATGGACCATCAATGCATACCACAGCAAGCACTGTACTGGCAGGTACCAGGATATAAGAGAGGACCAGGTCGACCAAAAGTGAACTGGAGGAGCACAGTTAACAAAGACTTACAAAAGATGGGGTTCACCTGGGAAGAAGCAGAGGTGGCAGCTCTTGACAGACACGGATGGTGTCGGAGTGTGGCCCAATGTGTCATGAACCAAGGTCCAAAGTCCATAACAATGGTCATACTTTGAAATGTTGTGCCACATGTTGTGTGTAGGCAAATCTGGATGCTACTGGTGTATTGCAAGCAGGTGTGCCAAAGAGAAATCTGGTGGAGGTCGACCTGGGTTTTATTCATGCCTTTCTGGCATCAATATCAGTGATTATTGTGTCGGAACTTGGTGACAAGACGTTCTTTATAGCAGCAATCTTGTCAATGCGGAATCCAAGGGTGACAGTGTTTGCTGGGGCTATGCTGGCTCTTGGACTCATGACTGTCTTTTCTGGTATGACAACTTTCTTGCTCATAGTAATCACTTAGTGTTGTTGTTGTTGTTGTTGTTGTAAATGCTGTCATGAATCTGAAAAGAATGTGTTGTTTGTCGTGATATAAATATATAAGAGTTTTTGGGTTCAGAATAATTTCTGTTATTGCCACATTACTGGTCAGTTTTGAAGCATAGAAGCTGTGATTTGTTACATCTGACTTGAACATTAATTTTTTGCCATGTGAATGACTTCTCTGTCCGTACTGTTATCACAGCAATAAGCAGATTCGGCATCTCATGAAACGCACTGAATTATGGGAAGGGTCAAAGATCACCGTTTGTAAACAAACGAAACAGCTGTGAGATTACTCGTGCAGAAATAGTTTCTAGCCTTGTTTTTCTAACTTCTCTATTTGGAAAGAATGTGTAATGCGATTAATTTTTTACTGTCATCGACTACTTTAATCAAAATTAACAATTTGATGCGTTAATTGCATATTTTAATCGCGTTTAAGCTTACTGCAACTGCGCCTAATCGCATCTTACCTGCTAGGCATAGGTGGTGCTAGGAATGCTGAAGCTGGGGGACAACGTGGGAGTAAGGGCCAGGACACAAAGGGGCAATAATATTTTGTGTGTTTGTGGGACAAATGTCGACCTTTATATTCAGTGGTCATGTGCATCAAAAAGATGTAGGGCTAGAGTGGACCAGAGCCCCTGGTCGGGGGTCAGGACTCAGGGGGGGCCAGTGGCTTCTATCCTCACATTTATGGAGTCAAAATCGGGTGCAAGTTCCCCCACTTTTAGGCTCAAGTTCCCCCCACTTTTGGACTCAACCCCCCTGGGCTCCTTGTTAAGGGTGTAGATTGCCCAGTGAAAATGGGGGGATTTGTTAAGGGTGTTGATTGCCTAGTGAAATATAGGGGGAGTTTTGATTTACACTCTTAACAAAACTTTTCCCCTATTTTTCACTGTGCGCAAGCTGAGCCCACCAGGTATGAGGAGAGAAGCCACTGATCGAGGGAGGCGAAGCCGCCTCCCTCCTGAAGCCACAGGTGGAGTGTTGTCTTGCAAAAATGACGTGCAGTAAGTCGCACCTTGGCATTGTGTATGGTTATCAGAAGTATAGGCCTAGGCAGTGGGGTTCCAGCCCACAACATCTGGGGGAGGGGCATGGCCCCATGCCATGGCCAGCGCGGTAATGGGAGTCTGGGGGTTGGAGCCCCCAGCGGGGTCCAGGGGCAGAGCTGCCGATGGTCAGGGGGTCAGAAGGCAAAGCCCCCCTGAGCTGAAGCACTTTTGGCTTTTCGACGTTCAATAGAAGCCCCAAATTTACCCACTTTTCTAAAATTTGGAAACACAAAAAAATTAGATATTTGTGTTATCTTGGCAAGAAATCATGGGTGGCTACGAAACTGGGGGTGCAGCAAAACTGGGGGAGGGCCTGTGCCCCCTTGACTCGGTCCTAAAACCGCCATTGGGACTAGGGTGCATCCTATGGCGTCGTTTCTGGGAATGGCTGCAATAATTAAAGTACTAAAGGTTAAAGGCAGTATATAGCTTTTAATAGGAAACCCATCACAGAGCTATGGTACGTCACCTGCCATAGGGGATCACACACTGTTAGCTGCCACCCGACACAGATGAACGTGTTTTGCTTTACCCCAGCCAGACACGCCAGTACTGGATTTACCTACCGTGGAACGATGGAAGGCTGAGTTGATTTTGGTGTTAATTAGCCTATATTTCGAGATGGTTTATTTACATGTATCTGCATTCCAAGTAGTAACCACTTGATTGCAACCTGACCGGGATTTAAACGTACAACCTCTAGATCGGAAGTCCAACACCCTACCGTTACACTACCATTTAAGGTGGGACAATTGCTCCCCACCTCTGCTGTGCTAAATTTTTGGCTGTTGGAAAATTATCAGAAAAATCTACTTTATATGTAATTATTGTCGGAAAATTATCATCGAAAATAGCTAAAAACCTCCATTTGGGGAAAATTCAGGAGCATTATTGAACTTAATTTTGAGCATCTGTAATCTCCTCTGTTGGAAATTTGCAGCGTCTGTACGAAAGTTGCTTCTTGCTCAGCTTACTTTTTTGAACCACAACTCCGGTGCCATTGGTTGCACTGCAAGACGAGAACCCATCTTAACTGTGACATGCAGATGACAGACACACAGACCATGTTACAGCAAAATGTGTAGCAATAGTCGGAATCGCTTGCACTCAGTACTTAAAAGTGTAAATGGTCGGCTTCTGCTCAGGCACTACTTAATTGGGCCAGCATGCTTGAAAATTTCTCAGAAAAGTTAGTAGGCTAAATTTGGTCCTAATTTTGGTGCCACCCAGATATCAGATTTTAAGACCCCACCAAGGCAGCTTAGAGCGCTCTCCAGGCAGACGGGCTCCCTAGGCTATCGTGTGTTTAAGAGGGCTTACTTCTAAAGGCAAAGAGGGGAATGGGGAAGAAAGTGGGTGATAGCTGCACCCACGCCAATTGTAGAGTCTGGATCTGGCAGTGGAAGAGGGGAGGGATTATTATTCAGCAGCACATTACATGCAGTCAGTGTGATGCGGGCAATATCACCTTTTGTAATTTTTGCTGTTTTCGATGTGCAAGTCCTTGAATGTTGCTGTTAACAAGTGTATAAACTAATGTTTTGTACACTTATTTTTTTGTAAACTTGTGATATATTTTTCGTCCACCCTTGCGGTATAATTATCTCCATTGCTGCAGCCAAATACCGCACACTGTCATTGCACGTGCAATTTGTTTATAAATGCCGACTTCTGACCCGCAGCGCCATGCCCACGTCATGCATGGGCAATACCAGAGTATGATTCGGCTTATTGTGCTGGGAGAATTGGTCATGGTGAGTGAAACGGTGTTGGTGCATGACTGTAAGCTTGAAAATACCAGTTGGCATTTTGGAAACTCTTATCAACAACTACAAGTTGTTGCTTCTGCCAATGTATGTGTGTGTCTGTTATAGCACTGTTGGGCTTTGCTACAACAATAATTCCACGCTGGTTCACGTACTACGTTTCCTGTGGACTGTTTGCTGTTTTTGGAATCAAAATGTTGCGAGAAGGTACTACATGTTTTGTTCTTACTTGTTAGCTTATTGCGGTATCCTAAGCTGCCAACAGCCAACACATGCATTATGCACTAATTTGAAGAAAGGTAAAAGGTACTTATGGCTCCTGTCTCAGAGCTACACAGTGTCACCTGCCATATGGGATCACACAGTGTTACTTGCTGCCTGACGCAGGTGAATGTTCCTCACCTTAACCCCAGCCATACAGGCTGTTACATGATTTACCTACTCTGGAGTGATAGAAGGCTGAGTTGACCTTGCTGTTGGTTTTTTATTGAGGTGGTTTATCTATTCGCAGATGATCATCTATCCAGTCAATAGCCACTTTATAGCAAGCAGATTGGCAGTCAAACCTCTTGATCATCGGTTTGATGCTCTACCACTACACAACCAAGGAACCAGACTTAGGTCCAGTTTTTCCATCGCCAATCAAATCAAATTTGATCTCCGATTTACTGATCTCCGATCAACTTGATGTTCAGAATTGATTGTCGATCAACTGTGTTTCGTTTTTCCTTACATTTTTGATCTCCAGTTACGTGATCCACAATTTGTTGATTCACCATCAAATGAGCCTACTTTATCCCATCTGATTGGCTGAGTGACCTTGCAGTGGTGTGCTAAATTAAATCAACATGGGAGCATCTGTCCATTTTATTTCTTTACAAAACACTATACACAGTATAAATTGATCAGTAGAATTGATCGCCATGCCTGGAACTTATTTTAATGCGTGAATTGCTGATCTGACCGGTGAAGTCAAGCGATGTTTATGGTGCGAATAAGCAGCGAACTGCAGATTGCCGTGTTTAATTATCAATTATCTGACTTGATTGGCCAATATTCAGCCATCAGCTTGATGGGAGATTTGGTGGACGATTAGTTGCTAATTGGCGATGGAAAAATGGTCATTGATATGATCTTCGATCAAGTCTGAAAGTTGATCTTAGATCAATTTGATTGGCCATCACATATGCATGGAAATACGGAACCTTAATCTTTTAGTTTGGTGATGGCAGATAACCTTTGTCTGAGAAATGATGTATTTAGAAGCTAAAGCATTCTACACATTTGTTGTTGACTTATAATCTAAAAATGTTGTTGTACTATGAGGGGAGTTCAACAAGTTGCGACATTTTCCTCCAATCAGACTTTTGGTGTTGGGCAGACTCACGTTGCGCTCTGCCCCAAATGTTTACTTTTTTCCAGTTTGTGCAGGATAGTTTAATATTTCCTTTAAATTAGTCTTCTTGTACATTATATTGTGATTTTCAGTAAACTCTTATCGTGTACACATGTACGTTTGATATATGCATTGAAGTATTATTTACTTACTCACTTTTATTAAATGCTTATGTTTCTGGTAAAGTGATATCTGATTGAGGCATGTTGAAATGCTGTTGAAACAATATATACAATGGCTGCTAGTAGTGCATGCGTTTCTGTGCCAGCTTATACAATGGATGCGAACGAAGCACAGGAAGAATATGAGGAGGTGCAAACAGAGCTTCGCAAGAAAGAGGAAGAGGTCAGTCATCATCTGGCTTTAACAGTCTAATAATGTGGTGCTAAGTAAGTAGGCAAATGATTGATTTACAGCCAGCATCTGTATCGATGAATCAATGTCGGGGTTGTGAAACTCGCATTGGGCTCTGCCCCAAATGTTTAATGTTTTTTTTCAGTTTGTGCAGGATAATTTAATATTTGCTTTAAATTAGTCTTCTTGTACATTATATTGTGATTCTCAGGAAACTCTTATCGAGTACACGTGTGTGTTTGATATATGCTGGGGCCATTATATGTAAAAGCCCTAACCCGTAAAAATTACCCCTAACCATAACCCAGTCTATAACTTTAATTTTTTATACTTAAAGGCTTTTCACAGATAACAGCCTAACAAAAGTATCAATTATGACAGATTACCACAGATATAAATATATAAAACAAGAAAGCCCAACTGTCACTAGGGAAGAAGCACTACAACCTATTAAGTTCCTGTTGCAGTACCGACCTTTAAGGTCATCCAATGTTGATGAGTTTCATCTCATCTGAAAGAACATGTGCCACTTTCTATTGGTGATTAATAGTAACCTTGGCCTCATCTTTCACTGTTTTCGAGATATGGCCATTTTTCCTGTTGAAAATGCACATTTTTCTTGTTCTCTTCCATTCAGCCCCAAATTTGTAAATGCTCCCCTTGCACTGCATCCGTCAAATTTTGTATGCAGAGAGCCTCCTCCACAAAGAGCTAATTATTCGAGTCCTGTAAAAACTTTTCTCTATGACCGAATGCTTAGTCACAATACATCTATGAGGGACAGATAAACAGATAGATGACAGCGATGCCAAGGACGCCGTACAGCATAGCTGTAGCATGTCGAATATCTGGTGGGTTTTATTGCTGCTGCTGCTGTCGTTGTTGTTGTTATTGTTGTAGTTGTTGTTGTTGTGGCTAGGAGAAGCAGCAGGGTCTAATGGTGGATGCAGAAGCTGGCATCACACGCACTCCACAGCGGCGACTACTCTACACGTTGTTCTCGCGTGTTTTTCTACAATCGTTCACTCTGACATTCCTGGCGGAGTGGGGCGACCGATCGCAGATAGCAACCATCATCCTAGCTGCACGAGATGTATGTGGCCAAATATTTTTATTAGTTATGCTGAGGCATTCATTTTTTAACAGCATTAATGCATGCATCAGTTTTTTAACACATGCATTAACGAGTTAACAAATCAGTATAATTGCTGATCATATTTTAGTAAATTACACTGAGAGGGTGACTGCAGTAACAACTGATGAACTTGTGGCTGTGTCGCAGGACAGTGACAGTAGTGATGGAACCGCAGCAAAACAATTTGTTATCACTTGAATATTATTTAATGAAATATTGGAACTCCTGCTTTGCAGAATTTAGTAAATTTGCATGTGTGCATTAATTTTTTTAACGAGCGTTAATTCTTTAACGTGCTAACACGTTAAGTTAATGCATTAATTCGGCAGCTCTAATTTTTATTTACTTATTTAAAAAACTGAACACTTGGACACATCTGCACATTGTTCACATGGGCTTGGAGTTTTTTAGTACTTGTAGTCTTGAAGCAATTGTGATTGATCAACTGATAGATTGATTCATTCATTCACTGTGACTCTGTGACTGGACATGGCATATATTAGCTGTGGATTGCATCAGTGATGCCAACTGGCATCTTAGAATGATAAATAAGTTATATTTAGAAATTTTTAAAGGTTTGTGAATTTTTTTGGTTTGGCAGTTTACCATTTTTTGAGTTTGGCATTAAGATTTTAGTTTGACAGTAACATTTAATTTTTACGTCAGTTCGGCATTAATTTGACAGTAACAAACGACTTTGTCAGAGATGAGTGCTTGTTGTTGAACATTTGTTAGCTCATTTTTAGGAGAAAATACCAAATGCAGTGTATTTCATGGCAAAAATTGTCGAATTTTTAACAATAAACTCTACGATAAAATTGTTTATTATTGTCATTTGAATCAATTTCTTAACTATGCTAAAAATGAGTATTATTGCCAGAATTGAAAAATTGTACGAACAAGTGCCAAACTCTTGAGGTAAAATTTTTACAACAGAATTCCTCTGACTTGCCAAAAATGACATTTGACATTTTAAAGTGCCAAGCTGATAACCCTTTTGATACACCAAAAATCCACCTGTGAAAAACTCTTAAGTAACACAGGAGCATCATGGGTTAAGTGAAGTAGGACATAAGGAAGGTGCAAGTTTTTGACAGACGGCACAAATTATGGCTGCTCAAAATTTCAGTCTTTGTTTCCAGATTTACGCAAAATTGGCATGTGCTGTTCCACATTTTGTATTTTTGGAAGAAAATTTTCCACTGTGAAGAAAATTTCTCAGCAGGTTGAAGTTTGCCTCTCCACCACCTTACCAGAATGTCATTCAAGGTAACTGAATGTGATAAGATGGAAGTATCTGGTGTAATACTTGTAGGCTGCCGTGAAATCAGCATGCTTTGATGTATAATTTTTGTATGCAGGAAGTAATTGGTGTGATACTCGGAGGCACACTGGGCCATGCATTGTGTACCAGTTTAGCTGTGCTTGGCGGGCGATGTATTGCTCAACATATCTCTATCAAAACAGGTCCATACTAGCAGCAGTAGTAGTAGTCGTAATCATAAACCAGAAATGTAGGTAAAATTAAACATTATTTACTTTTCATATGAAAATCAATAGAAATTTTTTTTCAGAAAATAATTTTTTGCATATTTATTGTGGTGATTTAAACAGTGATTTTTGACAGTTTATACTTCACATGGTAGTTAGCGACACAGTTAAAGTGTGGTGGGATATTTAATAACCACGTTATTGCTAGGTTTCCACAGAGCGTGTTAGGTGAAAAAATTTTGAAAATCGGTCACTGTTTGGCAAAGATATGGACAGTGACAAAGTGGGACGTTTTTGAGACACACCATGGTAGTAGTAGTAGTTGTTGTTGTCATTCTTTTGTTATTGTTGTAGTTCACTTGGTTGGTGGTCTGGTCTTCATCATATTTGCTCTGTCGGCATTCGTCATTGAACCTGATGATCATGACTGACCCATGCTGCACGTTCCTAGCTGTGTGTAGGTCATAGCCATGTGTAGTCTACTTGCTGTCCCATCTGCATATTTGCACTAATGATTGCAATTTTGGAATTGATTTTTCAATCCCAGGATTAATTTCTCAATCCCGGAATCTGGGATTAAGAAATTTTCAATTTCAGGATCACATTTTTAGGATACAGTTTACAGATTGGTATTTCTGTAGTAGCCTTAGGCTTAGTTCTTGCATAAGATGCATGCCAGAAAAACGAAATAAGCTGTCAGAGAGTCGGGAGTGACTGTGACTGTCGAAATGCAACTTACAGTAGGGTGCATCAAATTTTCGAAGGTCACTCAACTCACCTGTCCCTATGTTGGAATTGTTCCTTTGCTTATAAGTAACTGCTGTGCCAAATATCTTTAAAATATATGTTTTCTTAAATGTGGTCCACCGATGGCTTAAAGTTTTGGCCAAATTTGCTCCAAATAGTTCTATTCGTCATCTTGGTGCTATACAAACTGATTGTATGTCCTGGTTAATGCATCTACCTCCTTACTGTTCTGGTAAAAATTGTACATATTGTGTGCCTAAATGATAAATATTCTATGTTTAGTCTGCTAATGTCAATGCCATTTATGTTTATATGGCAAACAATTATACAGTAATGACTTAAATATGTGCCCTGGTGCCAGACAGAAATAGCTGGGAACGCTAGGAAGGAGGAGGCAGGGGGACAAGGTCGAGGCGCTGTAGGTGCCAAGGAAGTGAAGTATGGGGAAAAGTGTCTTTTCCCCACTGGGAAGGAGTCTGGGGAGAGCTGTGCCCTCCCCCCAAAATTTTTAAAAATTAGTGTACCAAATGGCATTTTGGATGCTCTCTGGTGCATCGCTTTAATGCTCTGTTGGCAGCTCTTGCACGTAATATATTGCCATATTATTGTGCTGGAACTTCAGTGTACACAAACATTTTGTGTAGAGATTTTCAGGGTTCTCCGTAAAGAATATTTAGAACTGAACACAGACTGACGTCTGAAAGGCTGAAAATCGAGGCACAAGACAGAGAGTGAAGGCGGAGTTATTCGGATGGTCAGCGAGCCCCTTACCCACCGGCTAGCGGCAGGGGTGTATTCAGGGTTTCAAGTTAGGGCCGGCATGAAATAAATGGGTCTGGGGGATGGAAGTCCCCACTGGGGTTTTGGGGCAAAGCTCCAGTATAGAGTCTGAGGGACCAAAGGTAAAACTTTTTTGAGTATAATAACATAAATGTATTTTGCAGTGGCATAGCTAGGAATTTTTTCCTGGGGACCAAATTTAGGAGGTTTTACTCGTCCCATTCCCTTATTTCCCTTTCGCACTTCCTCCCTCTTTTTATCCATGCTCTTCACCTTTCTCTACCCTCCCTTCCTTCTGAAGTAAGACTCCTGAATTTTAGCAAGGGGATCTGGGGGAATGCTGTAAGCTCCTCCAGTGGGGTTCAGAGCTGGGCTCCAGCCAAAATCAAATGTGGTGCATTATAGCCTCAAAATATGACGTCTGGTAGCAACAATTTCAGTTATTTTTTGCAGAATCAACTGACCAAATCTAATGCAGTTTATGCAACAGGCAGAGAAGGGTGGTGTCACAGATTTAAATGTGGGGTACATATAATATGCAAGAAAAACGAACAGAAATTTTTTGTACCCTTCACTTTTTGTTTAGCTGCTGAGTTTAGGGGGACTCCAGTTGGGCCACTCTACATACACCCCTGAGGAGGTCTGGGGGAGCTCTGTAACAGCAGCTGAACATTTACAAACGAAAGCACCACTGAATTGAAAAACATTTTGATAGACATGTGTATGATACGTATGATGCAAAATGAGACAAACAACCCAAATGTCTAACTGTCAGTCGGAATACTTATAATACCATACAGATGTTTAGATGACATTTGCTGTAAAAAAAATAAAAGATGTGCAATAGTGTACCTCAATGGTTTAACAATGTAATTTGCTGTGTACCCAAAATTTTGCAGGTGCTGGTGGACCACCTGAATAATAACTGAACAGTATTTTGCAGTGTACTTTACATCAACAAACAGAACAACTTTGGACTAGGGACAGAAGAATCTAAAACACTTTGAAAATTTTTGCGATTTTTTGATGCACCCTAACTTACAGTCACAGCAGGAACTCTTTTATTAGATGGCTAGAATTGCTGTTGTATTATTTGACAAAAAAGTAGTATTTAGCAGATTATTTGTAATCTTGCAATTGTGGAATTGAGACACCACCGGGATTCAGCATTGGCAAAAATGGTTAGAGACCCGGGATTCCACATCTTGGGATTGCACACACTAATTGTCACATGCTAACTGATTTCAGCACCCAGCGTGATTTTTGCCACTTAGCAGAACTGTGCCAAATTGTGTTTTTTGCAGTTTTTGTGCAAAGTTTACTCAAATCTTGAGTTATATACACTCAACTGTTGAGTGGAGTTCATAAAGTCAACCCTTAATGTTTTTATTACTGTTAGCATGCGCATTTTTATCTTCTAGTGTAAATTGTTGTGTCACATATTTGGCGTATTTCTGTTGGTTGTTGTTTGTGCTTTGTGCAAATAAAATGCGGGCTGAAACCACGTTGGTGTCAAAATCGGTTAGCATGTACGAATACATGTCCAGTTTGTTTACAGTTAGCTGACCATGTGTTGTTTTATTCACTGGTTAGTTTCACCGGTGCAAACGCTATTCAGCTGATAATGCTAAATGTTGTATATGTGATAAAATCATTCATTAACATGAAATTAATGCCAAGCTGATGCCAAAAGTAGGTATTATTGAGAATATAGACAGCTTAATGCTAAATTTGATGAATGATGCCAGGTTGCCAAATGAAATTTTTTTTATAGCAGAGTTTTTGTAAAATTTCTCATTTGACCTATTTGGCTTTATAAAATGTCATTTTGCAACTGATACAATGGAAAATCTACCCGTGAATAAAAAGATGATGCAAGTTTTGTGATTATTATTATTTTTCTATTATGGACTCCATATGCAGTAGTGCAGGGGTTTCAAACTGAGCTCAGTGTGTCAGTAGACTTCAACGCATTTAATTTCTACAGATGACAAAAATTGAAGTTTTTAATGTTTCAAATTTCCGGTGTGTTCTTGTTTTCACACTGGCTGCTAGTGGAAATGCATTCTGCGTAACGATCCATTGATGAACAACAAAGCAGTTGCAGCCGTGTTTGCAGGTAAACTGTGGACAGATGATTATTATTGTCTGTGAGAGACCCCTGCAGTAGGAGTTGTCATTTGTTTTTTGGGCTGTTGTTCATTCAAGGCATTCACAGTCTAAATTAATTTACAGTATACCTGCAATGTCAAATTGGTGATAATACTGCAGTCATTCATAGATAAGCACCAACATAGGCTAAGCTCTTCTGGTTGATATGAACTTTGGTGCCCAAGTTGATTCTGGTCTGAGATGTGTGGACGCATTTGCGGACAGTACACGCGTTCGCAAGCATTCTGCTGACATGGACACAACTTTTGATGTCTTTGCGGCCGCTGATGCAGGTGCTCCCTAAGAAAAACAAATTTCTTTACTGCAACGTTTTTACTTTTCAGTAACAATTATACTACAAAATTCCAGTTGTATTTACAGTTTATTTGCACATGCCACATTGTTAAAGGCTGGCCCGGGGTTCCAGTATATTTTAAGCATTATCACTGTTGCTGGCAGTGTGGACATGGTCGTGTTCACCTGATGGCTTACTTTTGCGGACGCGGACCCAAAATTGCAGGATCCACACACCTCTGATTCTAGTGTTTAGCCAGTCAGCGCATGTGTGATTAACAGCATGTACATAGCAACTGAATTGAACTGAACTGAACTGAAATGTGTTGATGCAGTTCAGTTTATTTTATTTCAGTTCATTTTGCAAAGTGTACTAAATGTGTTCAGTTTAGCTTAGTTCATTTCTGTTACTTTGTACATGTTTTTGTCATAACCCAGTGATATGCTGTCACTACTTTCCACCAGGCCCACAGTTTATCTTCCCAGTTGCAAAGCATCAACAATCTTTGACCAGCACCAAACTGTGCTACTCGTTGACATTGTGTTTGATCAACTTCTTCAGATTTACTGTGTGACAGTGTAGTATTTGCACCCAAGCAGTGGCAGGGGCAGTTGCCTCTCCCATGTAAACTTAGCCAGTCTAAAAATTTCATTTGTCACAAATTTATTCTTCTGAACGTACACAATTTTGGCTTGTTGGAAATCTCCCATTTTGGTGGAATTTGGCAGCAAAATTGAAACTTTGAGCACATAAAAATTTTCCTGCTCGAAATTTGCAGCTGTGTATGTGTAAGTGTACTGTGCAGAATGAGATGTGCCATGTATCGTAAAACTGTGTTGATGGCAGGGTTGAGACAGCAGTTTTGTTTGGCAGACCCGCCAAAAAACCGCTAAAGTCCACTCAGAGTTAATCAATTTTTAGTTTCTTGTAACACTAATGACAAATATTTTTACGGTTAAGTTTTTTAAACATCTAAATCCATAACTGTGTAAAATTTTGGATATTCAGCTCTCTGTGGAGCAAGTAAAAACACAGATGAAACAACCAGCAGCCTTTTCAGCTACAGTTTAAGTTTAGCCTTTTCCAAAAAAACCAAAAAATCTCAAAAACCAATAAAACCAAAAACAAGAAACCCTTACCTGATTAGGCTTTTTTAAAAACAAAAACAGCCATTTTTGAGCCACGGTTGTTAGTGGATGAATATTGTGTAGCAATGAAGGTGTTGGCAGTCTGCCCCACAGACCACCACAGATCAACTGCATATCCCAGATATTGCAGATCAGTTGCTGTCTATGGCTCCACAGTCGGCAGATTAGTTCACGTCACAGAAATTGTCTAAGTCAGTCGTCTGCGGTGTTTAAGCAGACCGTTATTGTCTGCACTCATGCTATCTGCTACTCTATTACTGTCCATGTTGGCACTTTGGCTTGTGTTGGCAGTTGGAGCCACATGACTTCTTGTGATAGATGTGCATGGTGGTGAAAAATACAGCGGAAAAGCTTGTTGTCATCCTTTATATGGTGTGCAACACACATGCATGCCGAAACCTAATGCATGCAACATGTACCGGTAAACATTATTATACAAATAATCACAAAATAATGTTTTAAAAATAACGTTGCCACACCTCACTGCAATAACCTGACCATTTGCGAAACAGTGATTCAGCAAATATCTGCTTAAAGCATGCACACTACACATTTTATGTGACACACTGTATGTGTATGTGCTACCATACATAATGAATGAAGATTTGTATTTGTGTCTATTATTAGACCCAGTATCCAATTGTGTTCTGCTAATTGTATCTTCTTTCTTCTATATATGTACAATATCTGCAGACGTCTTATACTGGAATGTGGCATCATCATTTTTGAGGATGGGGCGTCGTGGGGGAGACACAGGGGCAAGACCCCAAACACATTTGGTTTGATGAATCTCAACAAATTGAATATAAACTAACCTCTTGTTAAACTATGGATTCGTAGTGATTATTTGGCATGACTGGGGGGAGGAGGCGGGGGACTATGAGTATGATAATGTTTGACCCACGCACAAGATGGCTAGCCAGCTTTCTTTTAGCTTGCTACGAGATGCGTTTTTACACCTGGAATGTTCAAAACCAGTGAGCTTTCGGATGTCTTTGTTCCCTTAGCTGAATTGAGGAAAAAGATCCTGGAAAAAAGTGGGAAAGATAAAGACAAGGACAATAGAAGAGAAGTGGGGAAGGTGGGATAACTTGATGCAATAAACTAAGTGGTATGGACGCCCCAGTATTGTTATTGTAGTTCTGTATTTGGCAATATATTTCGTTGTGTAAAAATTCTGTTATCCATGTTAGTTTAGGGCCTGTTGATCTGCATTGTATTGTTGTATCATTGTAGTTTTGTTTGCTGTGTTGTATGTTATGTTTTTCTGTGTGAATAATGCTAATAATTGTATAGATGTTCGCTGTTAGGTATTGCTATATTTGATCTGTTTTTGAGACGTCAGTGAATTCCGTGCATCTCGTATATTTTTCCATCTAAAATTCACACCAGTGATGTCTTTATATGTCGGGATGTGGGGAGGCAACTACCCCATGCCCCCAAATTTTAATGTTTTGGAAAAATTTTTTGTCGTCAAATTTTTTTTAAATACGAAATTTGGGGCTGCAAGTTCCCATTTTGGAGTAATTTAGGAGTAAGATTGTAATATATGAAAACTCATAATTTGTATTCTGTGTCAAAATTTGCAGCTATTTGTTGGAACATTGCAAGTTCTTGCCTCCTCTCCACCAGTCTTTTTAGCCCTCGACCCCAAACCACTGTTTCCACTAACTGAAAAAAATGTGCTGTAAGATGTTTTACAAAGTGAATATCATTTTGCATGTATGTGGCTCTGATCTGTTAGTGTATCTCTGTGATGTGCTAACTGGTATTTATTGCAAGAAAAGACTTATTGACTGCAGTCTGTTGTGCATCCTGTTACAGCGTCTTCACTGTCTTTGTTGATGCTGTTGTCAAAGCTTTTTCTTAGGGACCGCCAAAAGTAGAAAAATACAAAACTAAAGAAGAACTGTGAAGTTTCTAACGTTTTTTTCTGGTTATTATGAACATGCCATATGCAATTTGGGTTGTATTTTGGAAGTTAAATATTAATTCAAACGTGGTTCGTTTAAAGTTTGGCCTTTTGTCAGTGGCGGTTTTAGGCCGGG
>Ga0209367_1005391_pt1 | contig 17721 bp, 11 predicted proteins | sample WorMetLIZISLAND2_FD_187412 | JGI IMG/M metagenome (GOLD analysis project Ga0209367, IMG submission 187412) | Marine gutless worms symbiont microbial communities from Max Planck institute for Marine Microbiology, Germany - Olavius geniculatus... ... | reverse complement strand
GCAGTGCAGTTGCCTCTACTGTTGGTGCCACAGGAAAACCTCAGCTGGTACTCTGTTCTTAAAATTTCTCACAAAGTAACACATGCTATTAAGTGCTGATTCTCTAACGATTATTTTTGTCAAAATTTATTGCTATTGAACCAGAACTGTTGGAGTTATTGCAAAAGGTAGCAGGGGTCCGGTTTTTTTGAGACACAGTGTAGTTAACGAAGATATTTTGTTATCGATATTTAACATTTAATAACTCCGTTAAAATGACATTTTTAACGAAATATGGTGGTCGCTTTGGCAATGTATTAAAAACTAAGTGTACGAGATTTTTATTCAGATTAATTCAAGTTTGATATTTTTATTGTACGATGTTCAGGGGGTTACTTTTTTCCGGTCACAGTGTATAATTTCCACGACGTTGTGACTGCGTGCAGCGCTCGTCGACAACTCGGTTCTGTACGTGTTCGACACATCGCCCATCACTGCTGAGCTGGGCGAACAGCAGGTCGTTCATAGCGAAATACACATCTACAAAAGACACAGCCGGCGCCGCAAGTCGCCGCGCTGGCCGGACGTCGACATCGCCGCCAACGTGTACCAGCTGACGCGGTCAGCACTGACTCTGCGTAGCTCGTTGACAGTGTCCAGACAAGCTGTCAGCTGGCAGACTCTGAACGTCACTGACGTCGTCCTCAGCCAACTCGCAGACCGTAGTACTGCACCATCGATGATCGCCGTCAGCTTCGCAGACATGGTAATTATTAGTTCGCGCATTTACGTCGCATATCAAACTGCTGCTAGACAAAGCTTCGTGTTTATTGTATTGTATAGCCTAACTACAGGCCAAAACATAGGCCTAACTTCATGTCCTGTGCTAGGTAAGCCTAATAAGCCCAAATTCCATTACGCCGACTTTCACCGAAACTTTCCCGCGGGGAAAGTCTCGGACACAAATTATGAAAGTCGCAGACACAAACCATCTCAACATGTCGAGATGATCGCGACTAACCCGTTTGTATCGCTTTAATAAAATATGTTTATTCGCCACTCAGGCAGAAATAGAATTTAGTCTGTGACAATGCACGGGAAAAGTCGGCGCACTTTGTCGCGAACACAAATCATCAAATTACGTGATACAATAATTATTCATGAAAATCGGCGACATGATTTGTGTCGCAGACTTTCGTGATTTGTGTCTGCGACAAAGTCCGCGGAATTTGTCGCAAAGTCGGTGTAATGGAATTTGTGCGACATCTGTGCAGTGGTCTGGAAATTATGAAGGAAAATTATCATAACTACCCTGTTAGTGGTTTTCATGTAGGCCTTGGTCATAATTTCTAATCGAATCGAAATTTTTACAATGCGATATTATTTTGTTTAACTTGTGCAGTCGACGAGTAGCATTGGCAGAAAACGCGTCCGGACAACGTCGAGTGTGCGCTTCGCCAGTTTCCGTCGTCGCTTCTCGCGTCCACTGCTCGTTGTCTACACGCGACAGAAACATGACGACGACGACGACGACAACGACTACGACAACGATGACAACAAGGAAAAGGAACATGAAGACATACTACAAAGTGTTGTCCCGCTGAAAAATGCACAGACGACTTGGGAAGCGACAGTCAGCAAAGTTGCTCACCGCCGGAAGATTATCGACAGTGGACAAGTTAATACCCTTGTCGATGCCAGAAAGAAAAGTCGCGAAAACGAGAGGAAAATGGGTAGAAAAATACAGCGTCCAATCAAAGAACCTTTAGAACAGGAAGTGACATCATCACATCGACAGATTACCAACCAGAATTCTTCGACAGAACGCGACATGAATCGGCGTAGCGACATCGAACGAAGCTACAAACCGGGAAACTGGTCCACACCAGCTGTAGCGCCAACTGTCCCCACCAAAGACCGGCTACGCCAAGGTCGAATCATAATGACACCAGACGACGCTAACGCCCTCAGACGACTGCGAAGGTCAAAGCGAGGTGTGCTGGACAACGAAGTCGATGAACCAGACGAAGACGACATCAGAGAGTCAGTGTCACCTGCTGGGCGCGGCTACGTCCATTTTCCGCGTATAAATCCGAGCTTGCTGCGTGCTAGCAAGCGTCACCACTGGCCAACGGCGTCTACAAATGCCGATGACAACGACGACCATTTACCTGATTCAATCTTTGATTTCGGCGGCAACAGGAGGAACGAGAACGCGAGAACGAGGCCACGGAACGTTCGCGGCAGAGGAAGAAAACGAAAGCAGTCGTTACTGATGACATTGCTGCTGAGAAATTCTACTCCAGATGATGATGATGATGATGATGGTGATGATTTGAGCGATGGACAGAGGAGTTCGACGGCTGGCGACGACACGTGTAGGAAGAAACGACTGCGAGTCAACTTTGCCGACATCGGCTGGGGCGATTGGATCATCGCGCCGGACTTCTTCGACGCCTTCTACTGCGACGGATCCTGCAGCTTTCCTATTGCACGGGTTCGTGTTCGTTTGGCTTACAAAAATAAGATTTGATATAATATAATGAACTAATGATATCGGATTCGATGAGATTTATGCAGGCTTATAGGCTTATAATACAATTCGTGCACGGCATGTTGTGTTATTAATCTGACAGAGTGCAAGGATGACGTCATTGCATTTTGTCTTGCAGAGGCAGTGTGGAAGCCCTGTTGGTGGAATGCGATTGCTGTCGTTTGATGCGGTCATAAACTGGACATAACTAAAAAGGCAAATATTTAAAAAAAAACATTTAAGACTCACAACGATATACTGTAAAATTTTAACCGCACGTAGAAATACTATTTTGACAGCCGGAGGGCGGATAACAAGACATTGACGACGATTGATACTGACTGGAACCGACAGCGACATGTCGGACACTTGAGTCTGTCTGTGTAAACATGGTTAGCGCTTTGTGAGTGATTAGTACCCAGGTGACTCTTCGACTTCAACCGAGCTGCCGTAGTCTACCTGGCGCCATGCCTGACAGTAGCCGAGAGCCACACGCATCGCATTGGTTCTGATATAAGGTGGACCTACATTTACCTGGAAGGCTTATACACGAAGCGAACTGACGGGCTGTTTGTAAACGAACTGCAACTGCTCCCTTGCTCTGCAGCAGAGTTCGTGGAAGAATGTCACAGTGCAGATTTCAATCAACAAACCACGCACTCAAAATTTGCGCAGTGCGGAAATTTACGCGCACTTCCGTAGAATCGTTCCACATCCACTCAGTGACGTAAGTGTAAGTATGATAAACATGCGCTTGGAGGCTGAATAAAGATAACAAGTTCGAACGCTGGAACGTGCAAAACTTTAACCCTTTGAAAGAAGTTAGGGTAAACTTGGCAGTGGAGTCAATTTGTCAACAATATTTTGGGCGAAGGCCGAGGCGCCGCACCGGCGCCGAGTGGGGGTAAGGACGGGGCCGACTAGCGAAACTGGGGGAGCATAGTGAGCTCCTGGGTTCCGGGATGGAGCCCTAGCCGAAAATGAATTTGGCGCATTTTTTTGCTTAAACACTGCTGGTGAAACGATACCATATCGAATAGACGAGACATTTTTATGTTTTTTGTTTTCATTTTTTGTTTTTCCCTTTGATTGTGATTTTCAGTAAAAAGATTGAGACATTTATCTTTGCTAGAATCCAGGAAATGTCCAAATTTGGTCTCCCGAGCCCTTTGCCTTCTGAGGATTAACGCCGCTGGAATAAAACCGGATTGCTGCAACAGTTCTACGACTGCGAAGTGTGAATAATAATGATTTGTTCAGTGGATTACTTGCTTGCACCGACTAAGTCGCATTATACAAAAATGGACAACACACATGCACCGGTACGATACGCTGAGAAAATTTTTGTTTACGCTTAAAATCGTAACAAGTCAGCCAGATAAAATACAGCACTGAGCGAAGTGAAAAAAACGAAGAAAGTCAATGAGATTAAACATTTTGGAAACGGTCCAGCAATTCGCAAAAGCAGAACAATTTGGAGGGAAAAATAGAAAACATATGATGTCTTCGATACACACGCACTTGGTGATTGTTCAGTCGTAAGTGCATCATATTTGGCAGTAAACTGACTTTCGAAATTCTTCCAATGACACATTTAGCAGTATAAGAAGTTAGCAACAACGAACGTTTCTGCAGAAGCCCATGTGCAGTTCTTAAATCAAATGATGTATTTTTTATAAATTCTTATAGTAGTTCAACGGTGGTTGGTCAAATACAATACGTCGTTTTCGTGTAGAAACTTCGTCCGACGAATCACGCGACGGTGCAGAGTATTGTGCAAGCAGTTGGCATCGAGATCGATGATCTGCCGTCACCTTGCTGCGTTCCGGCGTCACTCACATCACTGACCCTGCTCTACTTTGACCAGCGAGACAACGTCGTGCTCAGGACTTTCCCACAGATGTCCGTCAGATCCTGTGCCTGCCGCTAGTCTGTCCAGAGTTAGACCCTTTCGCTTACACACTTCTGCAATAACTGCTCTTTGAAAATAATGCCCCTGCGTCCGTTTTCATACGGTAGACAGGCCCGTCGAGAGCCACAGCGGGGCCCGAAAAAACATGGGAAATTTTTTTTTGAATTTTTCTTTTAAAAATGGCGCATTTTGGTGTACTTTAATTTTTGTGTGACGGCGGGGCCCCCAAACGTCGCGGGGCCCGGGGTAACCTATCCCCTTCCCGCCCCCTTCTCGGGGGCCTGCTCGTAGTTCGCCTTCACAGACACAGAGTGCACGTTTGTTTGTATATTTAGCACACTACGATGAATTAACAGAACAATTCTTGTCACGTTTAGAACGAAGTTGTTTTAGTTTTTACAACAGTCGGTGAAACAACGCAGGCAGTCTCACTTGAACGTCGACAAACGCCCTCAAATCACGCCTATTATCACAATAGATGCTTATTGAAAAGTGCGTTTCTGTTGCATGTGCTGCAGTGCTAGTACTTAACTGTATATAGGCCTACAGGTTGCACCGATAAAAAAACTATTCCCTATGACAAATTTTATATCTTGCTATCATTGTAGATTTTCCATCAAAATTACAGACCTTGTTGATGTCCTTTCTGACATGTCCAGCCCCCTATATTTTGCAGAGTTCAGATAGGGTTTGTAATTAGTCAGCTGTGTCGCGCATCAAGACTACATAATGTGCAAAATCCAAGTTGGTAAGCTTTTCTCCTTAGACCCATTGTACACCAGACCCGCCTGCTGTTTCCAGAGCTTGCTATTTTTGCATTTTGTCATAAACTTTAATTTGACAAAAAACGAAGGGTAAAAGCACACAGATTGCTAGGTTATTACAGTTTCCGAAGCAGTTAACAGAGTTTAAAGTATTTCATGAAAAGTAATCCAGCCAAATGCACGCATTCAAACGTTTGCGATAGTCACGAATAGTTTTGTTAATAGTTATCTGCTGCACTGCACTTTTTAGCTCTGGGGTGGTCTTCGGCTTTGGCTTAAGCTGGTGAAATGCATGCAGGATTGCACCCCATGCACAACGGTCAAGGGGACTAAGGTTCGGTGAATTTGGTGATCATTTTTTTGTTTATTGTCATGTAGTAAAATTTCAATTTTATGATAAATGCGTTGTAGAATGTAAAAATTCTGTACGTGGTCGCATTTATTATGGTATAACTTAGTCATAGTCTTAAGTCTTAGACTTAACTGAATGAAACTTTTACTTTGTGTAGACACTAAGGCGGAGTAAAATATCGCTTACAAATTTCCAGTCTTTAAAAAAGAAATTTCACAACACGTCAGGAAAGCAAATTTTTTATACTCAACTGTATACACAAATAAAAATTAGCCAATAAAACACAGAACACCAACATAATAATACCCGTGCTTAAAATGCAGGCAAAATCGCTGTATAACTAGGATATTAAAAATAAATCTTCACAAGGCAGCATTATTGGAAAGTAGGCTTAACTGTACAGTCTGTACCTTTTTTACGTTTGAGAAATAGCAGCAATATTAGAGATTTAGTGAGCTGCGTTACGGTGTTATGTGTTATCACTTATGCTATACACCTGCATGCATAACTTTCTTTCTTAAACCTCTATTTTTTTCATCATGCATTTGTAATGCAACCGTGTTAATGGGAAGCATTAGGCCTATTATAGCCATGCCTGTCCGTTTGTCTCTCCGTCCGTTTGTTTGTGTGTTCTAAACAAAATGGCGTACAGAAATCCAAATTGGCGTGAACGTTACTCAGGGCAAAAAAGTAACCCGTGGGATAATTTTCAATTTAAAAAGTCATATATCTTAAACTTATACAGCTCAGAGCGGACGACCGCATGATATGTCGGCATTCGGTCGACACATTTTAGCCTATGTTTACAGGCTGCATTTGACATCGTTCAGTGACGCGTGCCGCCGGCGTCTGTCGGGAGCTGTTTATAAGCTGATTTAAAACTTTCAATTTCTGTACAGTATTAAAACGCATTAATCCTAAATCTGTCTAGGAGGACTATGTACACCACAATCCCAGACATTTCGTGCTTAAACACAAGTGAAATTAACATGCAAAACGTAACAGAAACACAATACATGAAACATGTTTGAACTCACATATTAATGCGACATTTGTCCTGTGTTTTCGTTAGTGGACCAAAGTTCATCACACTTTTTTTATCAGACGTGCAAAAAATCGTAGCTGATACAGCTTTTTTCCGATTGCCTATCGATTGCTCGATCGATTCCAGAGATATTCGCGGTCGAATTTTAGAGTTGGCCGAAATCAAAAACTGTTCGTAAGTCACAAGTCGCTGCACTTAGCGTAATGACATTTAAAATGAATCTGTGCCTTGACAACCTCTAACTACCTACTGCATGTCAAGGTCATAAGTCAAAGGTCAAGGTCACGTGAGTTATTTACGCTTTGTGTGCACGCCACGGCGGCTACCGCGGACAGTGCTCGTATCCATAGCTCGCAGTATTGACGAATGCTGAGTGCATGAAAGCATCGAATGGCGTCGTGGCAAGGGCCATGCCCCCCCTTCCAAAAAATAGCATGTCAGAAGATGTTTGTCATAAAATTTCTTCCAAAAATACAAAAAAAGAATTGAGCTTAAAAATCCACTATTTTGGAGTATTTAGGGGCAAAATTTTATTGAACAGCCTGGTCGGAAATCTGCAGCTGCTTGACGACAAATTTCAACTTTCTGCTCGCCCTAGCTTTTATACCCCGTTTACACGATCAAGCAAACATCAAGCAAACATCAAGCAACTATCAAGCAAATGTATTCAAAAATAAACGTGCACGACGTGTGCTGTAATTGCTTGATGTTTGCTTGACGTTTGCTTGATGATGGCTTCGTGTAGGCTATGCTTTATGCATGCTTCATATTTGCTTGATGTTTGCTTGATCGTGTAAACGGGGTATTAAGCCCAGGGCGCCGCTGATAACATCAATGCATTCTGATGCAAATCGTCGAGTGGTGTTGTGGGATCACGGCAGAGCAGCGAAAAAATTAGGCCTAGGTCACTGGCGTAGCCAAGATCTAGATGTAGGGGGGCACTTGAGGGGTAGATTGTAGAGAGGAGTGTCCCTCCCCAATGGGGAAAGGTTCGGGGAGAAGACCATGCCCCGTCCCCTGAAAATGTTTGGATTTTATGTGTGAAAAAGAAGTAGTGTTTTGATGTATTTTTGGCACTATTTTGACTAACTAAGTAGATTCCTATGAGAAGAGGGCGGTACGTGCCCTCACTTCCCCATGGCTGCGCCAGTGGCCTAGGTCTTTTCAGATTTCCTTGCAGCCCTAGTTCACAGCAGCGGCGGAGGGAGGCAGGTAGCCGAGGTTCTTACGCTGTAGAAAGACATGCATGTCACGGAAGGACGGCCGCAGTTCGGCGTCTCTCTGCCAGCACTCGAGCATCAAGTCATAGAGTTCACGTGGACATCCAGCTGGACAGGACGGACGACGGACGGACGACAGACGCCGGCGGCACGCGTCAAGGTTGACCAGGACTGCTTCGTCACCACCCGGCAGGACGTCGTCCAGGGGTCGGCCATGTCGAGCCAGGGTCATGATCTCCCACAGTGTAACTCCGAACGACCAGACGTCTGACTTGCTCGTCAACTTGGTCTGCTTTCGCCACCACAACCACAAATGTCACCTATAATATGTTTTAAAACGTACTCAAAAAGCAAGAACATTTTCTTTTAAATTCGGGCACACCTTTAGGTTTATACCTTAGGTTTTGAGCATACTTTGGGGGGGTCATTATTACAGGTGGTCATTTTTTTATTAATTTAATTGATTGATTAATTGATTTATTGACTGACTGAATAATATGTGAATTTTTTCGGTACCTGATGACATTCTGCAGCAAAAAAAATAACGTTTGGATTAGCATTACGATAAATCCACTGAACATTAACCGCCAGACAGAGGTCCTTGACATATGATCTTCGCAACATTTTTTTCGAATTTGTTTTGCTTCGACAAAACCGTAACGTATACATATCTGCAGCCGTTGCGTATTGCGCAATTAGAATAAGGATTTTTGCATTATTCACAAATCAGAAGCAGTTCGTACCGAAAGAACGGCTTCCCAGGCCATCCAGCGGATAGGCATGAGAGGCGCGACAGTGAAGTGTGCCGGAGTGTAATCTTCAGGGTGGGCACTGCGTGCTGCGCCACCGTCGCCGCCGATGTCAGTCACTTTGATGTGGTACTGCTCGCCGACGACACACGACCGGGCAGCCAGGTCGCCGTGAACGACGCTCAGTGATTCGAGGTGCTTCATCGCCGACGCCACCTGAGACGCCATGTAGATCAACGACCCGTGACTGTACACATTTGCACACACGCACATATACAGTTCTCTAACGAAACATCCCAACTACAAAGTTCTTAAAAATGCAATATATTAAATATTTATTTCATTATTGGGTTGATGCATTGGCGTAGCGGTAACGCATTTCATCCGATCAACGATGTTACTCTACGCCGGGCCGGGTTAGTACTGCGATGGGTGACTGACTGCGGGCAGGTAAACCAGCTCGGTATGTAACCAGCCGCTTAGATCAACTCAGCCTTCCATCCCTCCGGGGCAGGTAAATCAAGTACCAGCCTATCTGGCTGGGGTTAAGGCGGGGCGCGTTCACCTGTGTCGGGTGGCAGGTAACACGGTGTGATCCCATACGGCAAGTGACGCTCCGAAGCTGTGAGATGGCCTTCCCATTAAGAGCCCCGCCCCCTAACTTACCTAACGATACAATACCACACTGATAACTGAACATCATCTGATTCTGACCTGAGCGTGTTATCGGCAGCTGGCGGTTTAGTCGTGTCAGCACTGGCACTATTGCACACCGCGCGATGCCGTCGCAGAAACTGTTTGAGGTCGCCGAGTGGCAGGTGCTCAAAGACGAACCAGTTGAGAGTGCTGCGCTGCTGCTGCTGATGGTGTGCGTGTGATGAGCCGCCGCTGTCACCAGATGTCGCTTCCACGCTGCCGAGCAGGTTGGCAATGTTCGCATCGTACAGGCGCGCCATCGTGTCACGTGCTCGTCGGACAAACTCCGACCTATAACCCGCAACCCACATCGCCGCGTCGACTCACATAGAAAAAAACAGCCAAATTGCCGGCCGCTTAAAACGTCTTCATAGCAGTCAAGTGTAACTGCTTGACTGGCGGTTCACTTATTAATGAGGCAATAAAGTAAGTAAGTAAGTAAGTAAGTAAGTAAAACGTAAATTCATATAGCAAATAACGAAACTAAAAAACTGCAATATATGACTGTATCTGATGTTCTTTTTTGCTTAACCTACATCTGCGTAGCGCACGTTGTTTGCATAACCCCAGTCCCTAAACCTAAAAATACTGTAACAAAATTAACACGTAACGAAACGAAATCAGTGTTTACGAGATGATTACTATTCCGCAGTTACTATGCAAACAATCAAAGCGTCTACGATATTTACTCAAATATTTTGTCTGTTTTGAGTGCCATAAAATAAATGATCTAAAAGAGAGCGAAACCTGGCAGCGTCGGCGGCGTCACAACGGGGCATTCTGACGACGATCTGTCTGCCTACGTCCGAATGACGCTCGTCACTCGATCTCACTATTTCACCGAGATATGTCTGCAACAGCGTACATACAGTAGGCCTATATACAACAACCGAGGACTTATAGAGTATTTGGTATATATACCAACCATCGGTCTGCATAGAGGCAGCCACAAATATCTTATGACGTTATTCACAATACAAGTCACCTGCTATATTGGTTGCATTTATCGGTTGCCGCGTCAGTAAGCTTATACGTCTTGCGGGTGTCATTCACATCTTTCTGTTCTATCTAGCGGGATTGCACGTCATTAATTCAAATCACTTGCCGGTGGTCTAACAGGCTACCATAAACATGAGTAGTAAGTGAGCCAGAAGACTATGTGAACGTATACTAGACAAACCTGAGTGTGTATGACTTCAGACTGGTACGCTTTAGTCGTATCAGATTAAAGTCGAAAACAAACACAGAAAAGATGCTACAAAGACTATAACAATTACTCACTTCATAATACAGCAGTCATTTTGCAGCATCTAAAATAACTCTGCCAGAAAGTCAATAATAAATTATAAAAACTGGCTAACTGCAAGCTATACACTTAGCGTGGTCACACACGAACCTCGGCGAAGCGGCCCTCTCCCAGCTTCTGCAGAAATCTCAGATCGTTGCGACTCAGTCTGATGAGGCTTCGTTTGGTCGGCCAGTTGTCTGTTGGTGGACGACCACCGACAGCGTCAGCGACGGCACTGGCCTGCACTGGAACGTGACGACGGTCCTTGGAGCGAGCTGGGCCGCAGCGAACTGGGCCGAGCGTCGAGCAGTGACGGCCATTGGTGGCAGTGACCGACAGCGATTTGCTGGCTGGACGTCGAACGCTGTTAGTCCAGCACACGTCATTGACAACCACGCCGGTACTGGAGGAACTGGACTGCAACAGGACAGACGAAGGAACATCGACGAATGATTCACCCGTGTCGGTCGGTCTGTCGACGATGGCGAAATCAGACGGCGTGTAGAGCTCTGTTACGCACCACCAACAACAATGTCACGTTTACAGACTGGTCCTATAAAAAGTGAGCCATTAGGTGTTTTCATAAACTGCATCAAATATGGACCTATTTACAAAGTTCTTTTACTGATGTGCTCTGCAGTAATTTTACCATCAGCTAGTTGTGAAAGAAGCCAACAAACCCCAAACACGTCGTTACACTACCTTGTGAAATGCGGTTAGCTTTATAACGTCGACTGAGAAAGTGTAAACGGGTTCAAAAAAATCTAAGGAATAAGAAGATAGGTAGATTGGCTTCTTTATGGACTTTACTGGGTCTAAAAAAACTTTTGGATCTTCGCGGACAAGTAGACCATCTCGGTATATAACCAACACCAAGGTCAACTCAGCCTTCCATCCCTTCGGAGTAGCTAAATCGAGTACCGGCGTGTCTATTTGAAGTTATGGCGGGGCACGTCTACCTGTGTCGGGTGGCAGGTAACACTGTGTCATCCCACATTGCAGGCGACGCTCCGCAGCTCTAAGACAAATTTTCTATGAAGAGTTATGCCATTTATAACGCCAAAGGCAACACTAAACACTGAAGCCACAAACCACGAATCCAATTGTTCGTTAACGCGGGCCGCATAGTGCGCTGCGGTATCATTAGCTCATGCCAATCAGCTGCCACTTCCGAGACTGTCAAAGCGCTTCTGGTCTTGAGTTCGTCTCATGTAAGAAGCGCTATAGCAAGTACTGGACTTTACCTTTACCTTTTACCTGAAGTCACATAGGCCTATAACATACACAGAACACATAAGTGAAGTTACATCGTACGCAAACTGACCGGAAGACGAGTCAGGGGGCGTGGCGGGCAGATCAGGCAGACGACATCCATTGTTGGTTCGACCACCACGCCTGCCAGCGGACAGTCTCTGAGCTCCCCCACAACACGTCAGTGCAGTGTCGGGTCGTACTGACTGTACGTCCGGTGAATCGACGTCGTACGTCCCCACGTACTCGTACCTGGCCCCGTTCACCGTCTGTACGCACGCCACATGTCACCGACAGTGGTGTTTGTCGAAAGAGAACCGCCGTTTCCCCCAAATATTTTTCAGAAAAAATGTCACCGTTCCCCCAAAATATTATCAGGACAAGAGAAAGCGATAAAAAGTACTAGCGTTCCCCCAAATAGGCCTGCAAAGAAATAAAAAAATATCTTTTCTTCCTTTGGATATCCGGGGTACAAAAATGTTTTAGAATATTTTTGCGGCAGAGCTTTGCCCCGGATCTCGATGGGGGAGCCACCAGCGCTCTCCTAGCTGGATTAAAAGGGGCTTACTTCTATAAATAGAAAGGGGAACACAGGAAACGCTTTCCGTTATACAAAAACTTACACCACTGGTCACCGACGTAACGTTTTAATTATGGTAAATAAATATGGCCGTGCCTCGTAAACAGAGCACAGGCACGGAGCTCATCTTCCTGTCGAGCCAAGAAGTCGACCTATATCAAATTTGAGGGGCAAAATTTATTTAAAACTAGAAATACGTTCTGTGGAACGAGGCATCTGTCCTATTCTCATTCCAGCAGCTGCGTATAAGGCGGGGTAGGTGCAAACAGGGCGCAATTATCTTTCACGGGGGCCGAGTTGTAGTCAATTTTGTCTCAAAATTCGTTGCCATGGCAACAGGGGTCGGCAGGCGAAAAATTTAAATGACACCATCGGATAGCCCGGGTTCGAAAATAAGGGGTAGGTGCAAACAGCACGCAATTATCTTTTACGGGGACCGAGTTATACCTCTGTGAAATCTCCATTGACTGTAATGCAAAATTTTGCAACTTTTGAATAGTTGTTATGGCAACAGGGGTTGAGGGGAGATAAATTTAAATAACACCGTAAGATTGCCCGACCCCGAAAATAGGGGGAGTAGTCCCCATAAGCCGTAATGCAAATTTTTAAAAATTTGGTCAGATTTTTATCCCAAACAAACTCGATCTTACCTTTCGGGCCCCAAATCACTGCAAAATTTTATCAAAATCGTATCAAAATTGCGGCCGTAGAAGTGTTTACAGACAGACTGACAGAATAACATAAATGATTTTATAATCTGTCCCATGCTATGCTATAGCAATGGGACAGATAATTACATAATTTAGAAAAGAGACAAAACGTTCTGCATTGGACTATTGATCACCAACGTGATCAAGGTGGATAGACGACATTACTAGTCGTGGTCTGTGATGCATACCGCAAATGTAGGTTTTAAAGTTTACGTTCGTCGCATCAAAATTTGCTCTCTGGGAATTGTTTTCTGACCGTGCCACTTGTCGTAGCAGCTTTCGTTTTTTATCTCGGAAAATTGAACACTATAACTGTGATTGCAACGTAAAAATTAAGGAGGAAAAGCACAGCGTACTTTGGCGGCGACAGCCGGTAATCCGTTGGCTGTGCCGTTGAACTGTGTGGCGTTGCCGTGCAGGCGTGGTGATGTGGATGGTCGGCTGGTCGTGGTGGAAGTGCCTTGTAGAGGTCCTCGTCCGTCGAGACACTTGAGCACGCGATGAACGCCGCCACCAAACTGGCGGTGGCGCCGCCAAGCGAGTAACCCGGCGACTACAAATAGTAGGACGGCCAGTGTCGCCAGCGCTCCGACCACCGCAGCGATAGCTTCGTCAGACAACACACGACGACGAGTTCGCTCTGACGCGACCAGACTTGGACCACCAGACTCATGACCGTCGTCAGGCCGTCGTGCATCTACTGGCAACAAACAGACACAGACCCACGCCCATTTCAATACCGCTGCAAAGGTGCGCCAGCAAGTATGCGTGTGGCGCATACAAATGGAATAAAGCTAAAACAAAACTAAAAGAAAATTGCGTGCGAATCGCACATGATTTAGTTTTACCTTAAACAAATTACTTGTTCCTGTTTCATTTTTACAGGTGTAGGCTATGCACTACTAGGCCTACTTCAAGCACTAGGTTGTGGTCTGTCGAGGCCAATGCTGCAAGGCCAAGGTCAGGGACTAACAACACACTGCTAATACGTGAATACACGACGTCAAAGGCAAACCTCGCAAGAGCGTGTCCTTGCGTTGAGAACGATCGAATTCACGTAGCGACGAGCGACTGGAGCTATTGCGATCGACGACTGCTGCAGGGCCCCCTTGACGTCGCACAGAAGATAACTGCGATATTGAAGATTCGTCTAGCACTGCGTACTCTGCATAAATAAGTAAGTAAATTGTAAGTCAGCTTTTTGTAAGCTAGAAGAAACTGTATGTTTTAGCTGTGGGTTCGGACCCACTAATCTTCCGTTACGCCGGAGGTCAGAAATTCCATCTGACACAATGTGTTCTTGGACCCCACACACGTCTACCTGTCCAGCCCCCCTATTCTCCAGGCAAAACATAAACGTGCGTTTAAACTGCACGTAATTGGCCAATTTGGTTAGTTTAAAATAATTAAAATCGTTGCCATCAGATTTCATTTTTAAAAGTTAAAATGCACCAAATTTAATTTCGGCTGAGACTCCGCCCCAGACCCCGCTGGGGGAGCACACAGCGCTCTCCCAGACCTCGTAGCTGAGTTTTAGAAAGTCCTACTTTTAAGGGAAGAAAGGGGAAGGGTAAAGGGGAGGACAGGGAAAAGGAGGAAAAAGGTAAAAGGGAAAGGAAAAGGAGGGGAGAGACAAATTGAAGAAGGGGAGGGGAGGAGAAGAGGGACGAAGCCCCCAATTAAAATTTCTGGCTACGCCACTGGTCAAATGGCGTCTAAATCAATTAAACAGTTTACGCACAGTGCACGAATGTAACAGGCGACAAACGGACGACAGACACACAGATCACGCTATACCCAGAAATGTGCAGCAATTGGCGGAATCATATGATTTGTAACACAATTGCAAAATGTGTCGTAAGTGTTCTATGTCATTGCCTTAAATGACCGTAAGTGTGAAAATTGTCTTAAAACTATCCTAAGATTTTCCGTGAATTGGGTCCCAGCCTTTAGCAGTTCTGGCAATACGAACCTGAAGTGAATTCGACTTCGCTGACGAGCATCCAGTGCGCGGCGAACTCGAGCTGCAGCCGCACGAAGCGCCCGACGGCGCCGCTTAGGGGTACAACCACATCCCGGGCCGACTCCCGGGTTGATTCCTTCACGTCCCGGGTACGCGTGGTGGTGACCAGGGGATCAAGCCACGTGTACGAACGACCGCTGAGACTAACTGCAGGAACGGCCCGAGCGAAGACGGCGACGTCTCGACTGCGCATGTCGTTGACTCGCAGACGCGTTGAGGTGAAGTTTCGTAGCGCGTCGAAGTGAAACGTCATCTGAACGACTCCACCGCTAGCTCGCACCGCGCTACTGTCATTACTCCAACCGACCCACTCGTACCCCTACGACACGCAACAACACGCTAATATCAACTACTGTTAGAATAGTTACACATCAAACGGACAATTTAGACGAAACTGTAGAGCGTAACAGCATAAAACGGAAATAAACGGGGACGAAAAACTACAAACGAAAACGGAAACCGCTAATATGGCAGCACTTTTGAGTGTGATTCAGTTGCTAACAAAATATAAGTGCCCCGAGATCGATAACTGCAGTAAGCGTAAAATGAGAGGTGGCACAACGAATGTGATTTTAGGCCGCACATCTTTATAGGCCTACCTGCCACAACTGTTTAAATCCCAAATATTTTTTCTCGCAGACCATCAAACAAAACGTCCGGTGTTTTGGACTGTTTAAATGATACTCCCAGACTTTAGCTGTCTCAATACTGAATGGGCCCTGCGAATTCCCCCCCTCCACCACTCTTCTATGATCGACGCTGTTCTCAAGGCCTTCTTGGCCAAATGTTTCTAAAAGCAGCAGTGAATGAGGACAACATGAGACTTGCTTTGATGCCGGTGGCTCGTCGGTCGACGGCGCGGAAGTTCGACTGTCCGAGTTCGCCATCGGTGAGTTGACCGAGACCGCCGCTGAGTCGTTGACCGTCGACGATACCATCGTATGTAGCATCAGTCAGGTCGACGTCAATGCCTCGCCGCTCGCCTTGCGGCATGTCGTACGACACCACGCCGTCTTTTTACACCAACCACACTAGCTTTTAACTTTATATACAATGTACAGTACGTGTCTGCCTGCTCTGCCAAACAATTACACAGAATTCGTGCATGCACTGTGCACGCAGGAAACAAACATAAATAAAAAAAGAGAAAGGAAATCTTAAACCCATAAACATCACAGGCTGAACGGTAGTTCAAGCCCGGTGTTAACGGCGACTTCTCTTTCCTATGCGGAAAAATTCGACCCCCACAGAATCAAAACCCCTGAACCGACTGAGATAAAAAATTGGCACTGTTGATAACGTCGTCGTACATTAATTGGTTATTATTACAACTGCTGGAGTGTCTGGCAAATATGGTATTCAAAACTAAAACACTAGGCTAGTGCGAAATTCCAACAAAAGCACACTAACAGAACTAGGCCATGTAATTAGTTATTTACATAAGCGCCGAGAAAGTTGATCAAGCAGCGAATCGGACTAAAGATAAGTTCACTTGCCATTGCCAAGAATTCTGTCTATTTTGAGACCTGCACAATTAACCGTGTCGTAAGAAGATTACGAATTGAGATTGTATCATCATTATTTTACGAGGCTAATTCTGACCTAATTCCAGAGGGCGTTAACGCTAATAGTTAATTTCAGAACCCTCGGCATTTATCCAGCATGTTCATTAGCCATCTTTTGTGCGTTCCAACAATCCATTTCTCACCGGTCCAGGGGCAGCCGTACAGTTCGACTCGCATGCAGATGTGTTTCGGATGAGCGCTATAGGGCACGAAGCGAACTCGGCGCGCGATCAGTGGAGGGTCTATCTCACGCAGTTCCGTCATGTACGTGTTAACGTTCCCCTGGATTATCTGCACCGAAATCAACAGCGCCATCCATACGAACTCTGCTTTTTTATTTTCAGTTATTTCGGCCTAACAGCTCTAGAGCTAGATGACATAAGATCAAATTAGTTGCGGGAACGCAAAACTATAATCTGCTTTTTTTGTTTGTGTTTTACATGAACCTTTAGCCTACTTGAATTTCTAACTCTGTACTTTAGGCGACTTTCTAAACATTTCCATGCAAAAATAACTGCTAAATTGTGTACCTTTTTAATTAAAAAAGTATTTAGCTTTTGGGGGCTTCGCCTTAAACTCCCACCAAGGGCTCTGACCTTGGACCCCGCTGGCGGACTTCCGTCCCCAGACCTTCTAGTCCATCCTCCCAATGCTCATTTAAAATTGCCGCCTTTGATCTATACTGTAGGCCAAAAGCGAAGCTAATGGAGACTGAAGAGTTCTACATGAAAAGTAAAAAACAAGTAAGTAAGTAGGTGATTTATATAGCGCGTTAACTGTAATAGCCTAATCTTGAACGCGCTCGGTGAGCTGGTAGAACGAGAAGAAAAAGTGTTTCAAATGGCGTCTTAAAGTGGGTAAAGAGTGTGTGCAGCATTTAAGAGTGTTCAAAAGAGCGTTCCAAGTAGACGGAGCAGCATGTCCGAAAGCAAGGCTTCCGTTGGTTGACATCTGAATCCATAAAATAATTCGACGATGACGGACGGACACACGCTGAGCGATGCGGCTTCAGCAGCTGCTGCGGCGAGATCTCGTGTGAAAGATCGAACAACAA
>Ga0209367_1005390_pt1 | contig 17725 bp, 11 predicted proteins | sample WorMetLIZISLAND2_FD_187412 | JGI IMG/M metagenome (GOLD analysis project Ga0209367, IMG submission 187412) | Marine gutless worms symbiont microbial communities from Max Planck institute for Marine Microbiology, Germany - Olavius geniculatus... ... | reverse complement strand
TCCCAAATTTTAAGGGGGGCGGTGCCCCCAAATTTCGTACTTGCGTTAACACCCCAACCTAGAGCCGCGTCACGTGCCAAAGTTTTGTCGGGCTACACCCCCTAACTCCGAAGTTATAAGCGCTCCTTTATTGCATTTTAAGCCAATTTTTAATTTCCCTTTGAAAAAAGTTGTAAGGGGGGCCCCCGTCCCCGATGAAGGGTGCGCTAGTAAGACTTGGTGATTCTCTAGCGCCTGCAAAATTTGGGGGCACAGCACTCCCTAGGGGCCGAAATATGATCTTCCAAAAAATGCACTTTGGGTGGGTACGATTCAACATCTAAATCTCCAAGGTCACTGGACCAAACTTCACCGAACTTGTTTCGCCTAACGCAGGAGGAATTGCGATAGACGGAATGACTATCCGATTTTCAATATCTTTATCAGTTTCGGAGATATTCGCCGCCGAACTTCGAAGTCGTCCGAAATCGGGCTAAATTTTGCATGTTTTTCGCCCCCGAAATTTTTTTGGGGTGTGCTCCCCCCGAAATTTTGGACAGGCATTATAAAATAGGGCCTATTACTCACCATCGTGCAAAATTTCAAGCCGGTCGGCCCACGCATCTCGGAGATCTCGCGTCGGGAAAAAAATAAAACATCATGCGTAAAACAGAAGTCCTTCCGAAAACTATCGTTTTCGGGCGGACTAAAAATGTTGCCTTTATTATCTGTCTAGTACACCTCACGAAATTACGGAACAAAAACCACAATACCGACATGTTGATCATGATGCTTTCATTTATTGCACAGCACAACGATTAACCTATATCGTAACGAACGGTTAATGGAGGACACGTAAAATCGAAAATGATGCCAACTGTAGGAAGGACTGCACAGTTTCTACAAAACTATCCGCAGATTAAAGTGGGCTACATCATTTTCTCCACAGTTCACAGCGTTGACGGCAATATTTTTGCTTAAAAAATTTACGAAAAACCAGTAAACATCTACGCACACTTACAATAACAGAACTATGTTAACACGTGCTGCTATAGCCTATTCCTGCTGATAAGAAGCAGTCACGGTCAATACGACGTCATCACGACAATAATAAATTAATAATGCTGCGTGTCGCCGCGGGCCTAGCGTCCGGTCCCGTCAGAGATCAGTGACAATGTAATTAACAAACTATGGATTCGGTTGTACCAAGCAATTTACGACAGAGTGGGAAAGCGCCTCCAGAATAGCGCTGACTAGGGCCCCTGTTTTATGGACACTTTGCAAATTAAAGCAGTCAAATCAGATACTATATGGAACCACTGACAGACCATAAAGTACGTACAAAAATTTCGAAGGTGATAAAATACGACATACAGAAACAATACAGGCAATAGCTGTACTGAAACAAACACGTGTAATAAAGTTAAAATTAGCAACACGGCACGGATAGAAAATAAAGTTGGGGATACCGAATGTGCTGTTTTTGTCTAAATTCTGAAAAACTGTGTAAGTATCTGTACAGAGTGATTTTGGTTGCAACTTTCAGTATAGCATTTCGAAAAGTAATTAAATGATGAAAACATATAACGTAATGAAGCTACTAAGCATTGTAATGAAAAAAACGTTTTGTAAGAAAAATCAAAATGTCACGAATTTTAATTGTCATCTTTGCGGTGTTTTTCCATCCATTCTGCTGTGTATGATTAGCACATCCGTCTGAAATTACAGTGACAGGACGTAGATTTATTTTCGCTCTTACCTTTTCAGATGAGTGAGTTAATCGTACGTAATTGCATATCTGTCTGTCAAGTGCGACGATTCTGCAGTACAGTGTTTACACTACTACAGACTACACAAATAAGAAAACGGACAGCAATTCTGCTAGAAACGTGTATAAATACATTGCTGTTACAAATTATACTTCCAATACGGGCTATAAACTGTCGTACCAGTGCACACACACAAGAAAACAGTACGGTTTGCTCATACAGGAAGGGCGGCGATAGATGCTGTTGTAATCAATAATGAATGGTAACAAAAAGCATCCGTATCGCAAATTTTGTTTTAAGAAAAAAGGAATATTGTCAGAGGAAATTTTTTTCTCGTGAAATTTTGTTGTATCTGAAAGGCATTATGTTCGGGGAGGTCGTCGAGGGGGTCTTTGTTCGCTTCCAGTCTACACGATGTCTTGCGTGGTCCGAGTAGGTAAAGCAATGATCTCGGCGTCGTCTTCAGCTCGGTTCTCGCGTCCAGCCGCTCGACAACGAAGATATTCATCGACGTCACCGCTGACAATGACATCGGCCCCAGCATGCACCGGGCGCTGGTCGTGACTGCGGCGCAGCACGGTCGATTCACCGGCACTAGTCGGTCGACAGAACACCGCGCGCAGCAGACCCACGACGTCAGAGCGGAAACCGTGACTGAAATAGCAGTAGACGAACGGGTTGACGCAGCTGTTGCTGGCACCGAGCCACTGCGCCAGTGGACCAAGGTAACGGTCCAGCAGGTGCTTCTCCAGGCTGGCCGACGCGGGTGGGTCGGCAAACATGCGTCGCAGGTTGATGACGTACAGCGGGAGCCACAAGACAGCGAACATTACGACGATAGTCACCAACATCCGCAGCAGACGAGTCTTAGACCGGCGGATGTTAGCGGCCGCCCGCGACTGTACAGCCAGATTACCCACACGCCGGTGCCACACCCTGATAGCAATGAGCGCGTAGAAAACACCAATGCAGATGAGGGGCAGAAGGTAACACGACAGAAACACAACGCCGACAGTGAACGCCCAAAACATCCACGGCGTCGGCCAGTCCGCGCGACACACGACGAACTCGTAGGAACCAATGTCGAACGTTTGCTGTCCGTAAACTAGAAGCCACGGCACGAAGATGAACATTGGCACCAGCCAAATGGCACATATTGCACACACTGCTGCAGACGTTGTCACCTTGGCCGTAGTCGAGTGAAAAACCTCCAAGTACCTGCATATCAAGTAGCAAGTCTTAATACGGGTATATGCAAAATAGGCCTAAAAGCTTCCGGAAACAAAAATGTGCTAGTATATAGACGTCGAGTACGACGATGTAAGCTTTTCTTTAAATTGTCAGCATCGTCAGCAAAGCAAAAATCTGGACTAAAGCGAAATTTTACGTCATTTAGTGCTCGTACTGTGTAGAAAAGCGTTGCCGTTTTTTTCATAATATTGGCAAATGTACTGCCATTTCTAACTTATGTTGTTACATATATATAGACTAATGGTCATTATCCGTTAAATTCAACTAAACGTATAGAGAGCAGCGCGGAAGTACACGCTTGACTGCCCAAGACCCAAGACCACTCACGAATTAGCAAAACGTCAATCTTCTCCAGCACAATTCCCAAAACATGCAGATAAATTGTTGAAAATGCTAAATCATTTTAATTTGCTTATGTTTTCATCAGTCAACATGCCACGCTAAACCGACGGATGTCCCTAGTGTTTGGGCAGATTGGCTTTTAGCGCGAAAACGCACCCGCACACGACGGCTAGCTCACTTTAAAACTAAGCAGGCATATCGTGTATAATGCGAAAACAAATTATTATTTTTGGTATTTGTGAAAATAGTTACGCACACAAACTCAAAACTGTTGTCACTGTGTTATTTAGTAGTTGAAAGCGTAAACGACACACCTAGTTCTATTAACGAGCGCGTGACTTCCGACTTCGCAAAAAAAATTTATTTTGCTATTTTTCTATTTCCTTTCCTTTTCCGTGTTTTTTCTTTTTCTTGTCATTTTACGTTTTAGCAAGTCTTTTTTATCTTTTTTTAAAATTTAAGTTATGGCGCTGCACCCAAATAAAATATCATATACGCTCTCAAGTTTTACAGCCGCATAATTTTACTAAAATTGGCCATTTTTCAAAATTCTTTCACTGACAAACTTAGCTGTAAATTAACAAAAAATTGGTTTGAAAAAATTCCGCAATTTATAAACTGCTTTGCTGAATTATTTAACAAAATACCGAAACGAAGCATAACGTTTAAAATACTGACGAGTGCAGTTTTACAAAACAATGTGACGATCAATTTAATGCAAATTTACGGCCGAATATGCCAGTATAAAATCCGTCAATACTTAATGGATTTACGAAAAAATCTCAACAACTCAATAGTGTTTTGAACCACGGTAAAATGTTCATAAGATTTCATAAACCAGTTGGTGTCTGTATGTCTGGTGTGCAATTAATCATAAAACGAAAAAATAAATTGCAAGCGCGATGGACGTACACATCAGTAATTGTGTAGTAAGTAATAGGTATATACATCAACATCGTGCAGAAATTGATAGAGATAAAACAACTTCTCCGGTCACATATACCGGATGCAAGTCGACATGCTGATTAAGCAAGTTGTGTTCGGCACAATAAACGGCAAAAACGAAAACCAGAAAACCCATAAGAAAATAGACAGACGACCTATAGTAGATTGGTGCAGCGAGCATATTGGCACTTTGTACGGATTGACGATGGACAAGATAAAATGGACTCATTTTGTGAAATATGTTATAATCACCCATCAAAAACAACAGAAAGAAATAACATTGCATGTACTGTACACATAGATTACAGACCGTTCAACGGCGACAGCAGCCAGCGTGTTGACCGAGGCCCCGACGGCGACTCCTTGAAGGTAGGTCACCCAGCGACATACCGTGTCTCCATACCACCATTCTGCACCGCAACAGCAGCAGCAACAAGTTGGCGAGTAAGCGTTGCCTGTTTGTCACTTTTTATGTCGTATATTATTATTACTGATCAAAGGAAACCTAATTCCAATCATAAACATCAAAATATTCTACTTAGTTCCTTAATTTCGACAGTAAATTAAGTAGCCGTGTACGAATGTATACTACATATTTTATCTTCGATTTTTGACATGTTCTTGTTGTTTCTGTGCTACTTTTTGGCACTATAAGCTGGTTGAATGATTGAATATCTGCATCTGACTTGATTAGCTTTACTGCTTAATTATAGTCGGTCCGCTTCGGGGTATTATTATGTGTAATCATATTCAGACAACCGTGATAATGTCCACGTCACTTGACGTATCCTTTGCGCGAATCACTGGAATGTGTAGAGTATCTATAGTTTTCTGAAATCTGCAAACGTTCTCTCGTCTCTATACGGTTCTGCGAATACGATTTTTTTGGTGAAATAACATAGAAACGTAACCGCCAAATATATTGGACCTGCAATCAGTAATTTTTTTGTAAAGTTGTTCAACTTAAAATTAATCAATACTGTTAAATTGACGTGGATCGGAGAAAAGAGATGAAGCAGGCTATCAAAGTGATTATTTGGACACGACGTTCGTCGAGGGAAATAACACTGATATGTGAGTTAGAATTAAGCACTCGTTTAGTTCATTGAGCCGCGCGATTTCTGTCCGCTGATGTTTCACTACGTTGTACGATGTATTTTGTCTATTTTTTCGGAAAATTATTCGATGATAATGACGATGATATCTAATGAATGACAGCGAAACATAGAACATAATAGCTTAGCTAGATTAACTTGATGATTAGTCCTACTGATTCTGTCGCGAGATGACCAGTACTAATGAAACAATCATATTAGTCTCAAGTTTCGACAACGGCGAATTCAATCTCCAAGACTGACTTGTGTAAAGCCCTGACCACTCAAACCAAGCACGCAGCAACGCATTGCGCCACCCAGGCTGGCCAAGCCTAATTTTCTAACCACGTTTCCAGCACCGAGTGTCACTGACCAACGAAATCAGAAGCAGTTGACCAAACTGGCCACCGCCAGCAGTTTAATCATAATAGCATTGCAGTTTTTCCGAAATTTTAAATCCACCTCGAAATTTACTCATTTTCGCGAATTTTAGCGAAAGTCGGTATTAACGATGTGACTTTTATTTTCTATTTTAAATACAAGTTTACGAAGCTTGCACGCAAAACTACCAATTTTCGACTTTTTCAGCAATCAGCAAAAACTTTATTTCCATAGCATTTGTGCTGTGCACGTTGTTGCGCGACAATTTTTTTTTACATTTGACGGTGTTTTTAAAAATTCATTGAGAGAACATTTTTTCAAGTCGTACGTTCGTTGAATAAAACCCTGAATTAGCTGGAACCGGAGATAGATCGGAGTATGTCGAAAAAAGTGATTAGATTATTAGTATAATTTATTATATTGTAATACGGATATAGAAGGACTTTTAGTGCCTGCATCCGTTTATCTACATTACTGATTACTGGTTAACCGTGGCGTAATCAATGGGGCCCGGAGGCAATGATGCCCTTTACGATCTTCAGATATTATTACTAGTAACCAAGCTAACCGGGATTTGTGGCTTAATCATGAAGCTGAAAATGTTGTCTACGAAAAAAGCAGAAAAGGGGGGCAAAACGTTATCGCTCGTTTGCTATACTATCCATCCACCGGCAATGTTTAGTAAGGTAAAAATGCGAAACTGACTATAGGCCGTGGCTTTGCGTCTGACCTCGCTGACGCATTCTATTTCGATACCTAGCTCACCCTGACTCAGCGCCTGCATGCGCAGTCTCACTTCAAAACGTCTCTGCGGGCGTCATTCATCGCCGCTGTGCGTTTTTGTTAGTTCGGCGCCACAGAAAATGTTCTGAGTTCTGACCTACTTGCATAATGGACGATCAGTAGCAGCTGGTGCTGACGAAAGTTACTGAGTGTTAATGTAATATACCAAAAAAGCAAACAAACCTCAACAAAAATTTTATACACGTTTTAGTTAGGCCTACCTGCTTGTTTTACGCTGTGCACGTCGTTATGTCTTTTTTAAAAACCCGTTTATGTGTTTATGTTTTTTTTTAAATTTATGATCTCTCTATGTCGTGCATATTTTGTACTTAATGACTTTGTGTGAATAACAAATGAATAAATAAAAATAGTTGCATTTGTATTTTTTGTATGCATTTTCTTTTAGTTTTCTCTGTCATGATGAATTAAAGTTGAATAAAATTTGTGCATTACTGGACCGTGATTGAAACAGGTAGGCCGACCCTACCAGTACGACTAATATCATATGTGCTTTAATTAGACAAGTTATTGGTGTCCCTCAAATTACTACCAGCGTTATTAATATCCCTCCCAATGTGTACAAAGCGTAGGCTGTAAAATGAGCAACCTTTTCATTATTATGTTATTAATATCAAATTCTCATAATATCCTGTACTTTGTTATTAAGCTTTTTATTGCACCTGCAAAGAAAAATAAAATATTGCATATGTTTTTCTGCAGGAGAACTGAAACAAAATTGATTTAAGAGAAAAAACTGAAACAAAAATAAAAACCGAATAACATTCTCGGAGGTTAAACGGTAGCTTATATTTAAACTTAATATATAAACTTCTTCGTGGACAGCAAATATGATTTCAATCTGGTGAAGCCAGTGACGAAGTAATAGATGACCTTGACGTGCTTCTATTATCCGCGCTGTTTCGCTTTGCGTCACAGTCTTTAATACCGCAATTCCATTCTTGCGAGTCTTCGTTCATTAACAACGGTACCTCCGCATTTCAATCATCATAATGAAGCATACCGCTGAGTCGCTGACACAATTTTCTCCAGCGCAATATAAATTATGCTAGTTACAGTTGCACTTAGACGGCGAGCTGCTTAGTGTAACGATCAATGACCAGCATTAGCTGGAGCTTTAATTCGTGTCTGTTTTTTCCTGTAAAACTAATAAAGCTGCATTATGTTGCGCGAAATTATCGAGTCGACGCGATCAGTAGATACGTGATAGAATTAGGGTTACGATTGAAAAGAAAATTTTAGTTTAACGACAGATATGTTCGTTTTTATACAATGTACAATATTCTTATTTATTTGAGAAACGTTTTGAATTATCATTTTTTAAAAACCGAGTTAATTTTGTTCTTACTTAGTTCTAGTCTTGCGGTTCTAATTACTGTCGCTTGGTTTTCGCTTTTAGGAACAAAACAGTTCAAAGTTTATAGAAAACACTAAGAAATATTGTAAATGTTGCACAAAAATCGTCGGATTAAATCCATAATCAACACATCGCTAGGATAGCCGTCACCCATGACCAGTTGATCAAGTGACTGTTGCGCCAACGTGGCGCAACAATATTGCAGCATTTCTGACCATTTTGTGGAAAGTTTGAAATGCATTGTTCCTAAAACAGCAGATTTCGGAAAAAAACCAACGACAACTGTTTCTTTCTGATTCACGTTTTGTGTATGGTTCACAACCGTTGTTTGGTTATTCACAAATAGTTCTGGCATAGGCTCGAAAAAAACTTTGGTAGCATTTTACTTTAACTGTATACGCTATTTTGAAAAGTGGCGTTTAGAAGACGCGGCCAAGTCATGAGGAAGCAAATACGCCACTGATGCTGGAAAATATCCGCATTGGCCAAGCCTTCACGCCAAATGCATTTTGGTCCATTTAAGGTTTGAAACACGTACAAAATGCATTTATATAAAACAGTAAAAACAGTAAAACAGTAAAAAAGATGAACAGCTTTGTATGCCTTAATGTAGTACGGAGCTATGATTTTTAAATGCATGACTGGGAGTTTAAATCTCCAAAATTGTACTAGCTGTAATTTACTAAATATAAAAACTAGCGAGCTACAGATCGTGGCATTTGACAAATAAAAAACGAATAAAAATATGTATAGCGTTTTTATTATATTCAGGGTGGGCCCAAAAATAACCTAACTTGTTTTTGTCAAAACTCAGTCAAATCTCCACCAAATTTGATAATTTTTGGCATACAGATAGTTAAGATAATAGAATTATATGAGGTATACTCACTGTCCACTTCACCTAATTTATGTCAACGCACGCATTTTACTACACAGATGTTCCAAGTTGTCACATCACGCGGTGATTACTGGTGATTACCAGTATCAAATTGTTTACTTTTTTATTATCAATTTGACAAAGAGTAAAACGTGATTTTATAATTTTGTGGCATTAAATATTTACGCTAAAATAACAGACAACAAAATAGCTAACTAATGAGCTCAAAACACATCTAATCCATGAATGAGAGCTGTGAGATTGATCAGTTGATCGTTAATGCCGCTATCAGCTGTGGCATCACGTCTAAACCACTGTGTACATTTTGGGCCTAAATTCTAAAAATTTGCAAGCACGTTGTTACATAAACTTGTAATTCTGTTAAATAAATTACATTTTACTTTACTGTATGCTTAATGAAGTCGTTAAAACTTTTACGGTGACAACAGCTAAGCATCATGCAACAATTTAAAGCATCTGCGTTTTACACGGTAGTTGCGTTGACAGAAATTAGGTTAGGTTGACAATGAGTATACCTCACATAGTTCTATCGTCTTGGCTATTTGTGTGCCAAAAATTGTCAAATTTGGTAAAAATTTGACGAAGTTCTGACAAAAACAAGTTGATTATTTCTGGGGCTTACCTGTATTTTTAATGTTTATTATCACTACCATTGATGCATCGTAGCTTACCGGTGTAGATGTTCTGGAGCAGCGTTGCTGGTAAAACGAATACGCAGACGAGAATATCGGCGACGGCGAGATTGGCGAGAAAGTAGTTGGTAACGGTGCGCATTGAGGCGTGGTGAAATACGGCGGCGACCACGAGGCCGTTGTTAAGTACGCCGACGACACCGACCGTGATGTAGGCGACTGACAGCAGTGCTACACCGAACCGTGGCTGACGCAGCGTCGACCATGGCTTCTCGTGGTTATAAGTGCCGTCTTCTCCACCGTCATCGACTGTTTCGTTGGAGTCGTTGCTATCTCGCATCGTCACGTTGTTTCCGAATCCATCAATGATCATTTCCATTTTCGATCTACCGAAGGACAAAAACCGCTACGCTACGCTAAGCCAACAACGTAGGCTAATCATCGGCATATACGGTTCAAATGAAGTTTCGTTGACCGTGCGTCGCAGCGAAATCGTGTTTGTGACAAAGTAGATAGATGGAGACTGCGTCGCCAATCGGTCAACCGCTGCAGTACGCGACGCCGTGACACTAGTCGTCGCTGCTGCTGCTGCTGCACCATTCATCGGTTTAGCATCAGTTGACGACGAAGAGTGAAAATATGACTCGTGTACGACAATTAGAATCCAGAATGTGATTGTTTCGTTAAAATTAACGCATGCATTTTTAAACAATAATTTTACTGTCAGTGTTTTAGATTCCATGTACATACCGTTCAGACAGTTATTTCGCTAGAAATTAGCAATAAAACGATTTGGCAATAAAATAAATAAATTCCAGTACAGTATTGAAGTGGCTCGAGCATGTAAACGTAGCGTTCTCACCTAAAACAGTTTTGAATTCGAAAAAATGGCCAAATTAAAATCGCAATAATCAGAGGTGACAATAATGAAAACTTTATATTGCACTCTTTGTTTTACATGTCATTGCCTTGTAATGAGAAGAAGGATAAGAATGGTGGGACCGCGAAAAATATAAATTTATTAGTTATTAGTATAGGACTAATCTTGCTGCCAGAAGCAGAACGTCGTCGCAAGCGCACTAGGGTTACATCGTGCTTTTTGCAGCAAAATTAGGCCTATACTAATAACTAATAAATTTACATTTCCCACAGTCCCACCATTCTTATCTTTCTTCCCATTATATGTTTGGTTAATGAAGTAATTTTGCAGCCTTATCAAATAACACGATGGCAACAAAAGCTGGACGCAACTTTAGCTTTATTATTTTTATTGAAATAAATTATTTTTTGAATTTTATCGCATTGCCTGTTTATTTGAAGGAGCGTTGCTAGAAAAGGACGAAAACGCGAACTATACTATTAAAAGATTATCCAAATAGTTACGAACGGATTTGGGCGAAAGATTTTTAAGAAATAAGGGGTAGCCCAAGAAACAGTCAAGTATTTTTTTGGAAGGGGGTACAGATATATAGGAATTTAAACAAGAACATTTTTTTCTTTATTTCACTGACATCTCAGCAACAAATTCGGCGACGAATAAAACATGGTTTTTGTCAGAGGTTTGAACTCTTTGAGTACTTTCCGGTCAGTAATTTATTTCAGTTAAGTAACTTGCGTTGCTATCTTTGCAGACGTGACATAAGCTTGTCGTAAACACTGCACTTAGCATTTTAGCGATAGTAAGCTTACACTTTAATCTTTAATGCGCCGTACAAAACGATGAAACGGAATCTACCTGCACCGCGCTGTCGCAGTAATTGCTGGAGGCTTTTAAGCTAGAACTAGACCGTCGTCACTCCGCCGTGGAACGTAGAAGGACAAAATAATATTGTATTTTTTTATTGCCGGCTCTGTTGCTTTTGCGTACAACTGAATTTTGTTTCTGGCGACACACGCATTGATGCTATCATCACTCTACATCCGCGGCGAGTTTTATTGCGTGTTTGTTGCGTACATTGAGCATTTACATGCCTTAGGTAGGTTCACTTTGCAGGTACAATGTATTTTATTAACAGGGGCGCGAGAAACTGTAGCTGCCATCTGGTGTGTTACACTTCAACAGCTGAGACGGGAGTCGACGCAATCGAGTAGTTAGTTATCTAACAAAGTCACTATAGCTCTGTTAGCAACTAAACGAGTGGCTACAAATATTAATACAGCAAAAAAGACAGCTGATAAGCTTGAAACATCCTGCAAAACTCCAATAATCCCTTAAAACAGTTATTAGTCGTAGACATAGTAAACCAAACAGGGGCTAAAGCCACACAGTGCATAGTTGTAATAAACTGTTGTAAACTTAAAAAAAAATTTTAACGTTTTATATTTAAAACCGTTAAAAGGTAATAGTGTAAATAATGGCAATTAAATATAATTATCATAAAAATCAAAGTCTTAAACTGTGCCCATGATAAAATATATGACAGCAAGCACACTGTTCACACACAAAAAATAAAAATACTTCAAACAGCACCATAGACAACTTATTATTATTATTTAGTAAATTTGGTTACCGGTAATAGCAAAACTTCGAAACAATTAAAAAGGAGGAACGTTTTAATTTACGTTTGCAGTCGTTTAAAAACATTTTTCCTAACAAAATGTTTAACGTTTGTCACCATGGAGACCAACAGTGGTATGACTAATGCCATTAGTAACAATAGCACATTCAGTAGTGCCATGGCCAGTCACAATGGCCACACCGGTAACGTCACAAGTGCTTCCAAGTATAGCCGACGTGCTCCTTCTCGTTAATGCTTGAAGTGGCACGTGATATATTACGTACTTACTATTGTACGCATATACTGACTTTGTCGTCAGTCAGGTAAGTATGACATGGTATAAGATACAGAGATGTCGTTGCCATCATTGATGTAATGGCCCTGCTGTCACCGTTAGTCTTAAAGCTGAAACTCCACTGATTAATTTGTCGTAGATTTGCTCTACAACACGCTCCTGTAAAACTTATTGTGAGGTTTTTCAATTTCACAACAATTTGTGCAACCAGCTGACAAAAGTCGAAAGCATACAGCAATTTTACAACATTTTGCTAAGTTGTTTTAAAACATTTTGTACATGTTTAGTCTTAAGCATAAGCTCCACGTATTTGCAGATGCTTTGCACGTGGTTAGATGTAAAATAAAACGCAAACAAATTGAATATTTTTGTTGTTTTGCACGTAACCAAGGCTTTATCGTCTGTGCTTGGCATGGTCAATTTGCTGTCGTGTATTTCAGGCACTTCTGGTGGAATCGGATTAGTCATTAATTCCGTTAACTGTGTATTCGATTTTCTAACACCGGAAATTGCGCGCACTGAGGCGTGTGTTCTACCGGAACAAGAGAATTAACTTGTCAACAACATCGATCGTAATCAGTCTTTGCAAGAAACTAATAAAGCCAAATGATCCATAACAAAACAGTGATTTTAAGCTTCTGTTTTGACGAATACTACAAAAGCAGTAAATGTATAAGAATGTATCAGTATGTAGTTTGTGTTGTATTTTTTTTACAAGTCTACACATTAAAATGTTAGAACATTTCTGCAATTTGCGCATCAGTTATTTTTACATGCATGTTAAAACCCATTAATCGTTCGTGTTAACACCCGTATCTAAAACGTTAAAATGTCTCATCTGAGGCAGGCTGAGAGTTGTCATCATTTTTTGCCAGTAAAAACAACACATTGGTTAAGCATCAACACTTCGGAAGTTAATGCCATTCGTGACTCTAGCACCGGAGTGACAATATCGGCTTTACCAACGAGGAAATTGCTTTCCGACAGACTTATAACATGTGCATGGCACCAGTTTACGATATATGTAGAACATTTTAAAATATCAAATACAAAAAAATGTTATTTTACAAGTACAACAATTTTTACAAATTAACTCCGGCCGAAAAAAATGTTTTTTAGTTATTGGTTATATTTAATATTTCATACCGTATTATTGTTATCAATAGACATTAAAAATGAAAACGTAGTAACTTTAGTTAGTTGATTTTTAAATATATGGCAAAAAATGCGTTTTAAAAAATTAAACTCATATGTAGGCATGTGAATTTAGTAAAATTAGAAGCTTATCAACAATACAATTACATCCATAGTAAATTTCAAAAAAAACCTTTTCCAAAAATTTTTAAGTTTCGCCACGTTTACTGACAATTAAAAAAATACACCGTTTATGTCAAAAATTCAGAGAAAACTGTCGCACGATTTCTTACTGTAGTAGCCGTTTGCTTTACTGGCTTTGAGCATTACATCAATATTGGTTTTTAAGTAAGTTGTCCCCAAATTTTTTTTATAAATAACATGTAACAATGTAAAAAAGCAACGTTAACAAACGTTTGTTATTGCTATTTTCGTAAAACGCACTTACTACAAACATTTCATTGTTTTTTTGTATTTGAACTTTTATTTCATTGATATTATTATTGTCCTATGCATATGAGTATAGGCCTAGTAAGCACGTGTCGATATTATGGTCGCGATTAGTCGGTACGAAAATAGCCCACGTATCACAAAACAGCACCGATCCGATATAAGCCACAGCAAGATTTGTTTGCTGCGTTAAATTTCATATTAGTCTGAATGCAGCTGATTATGATGACGGCTGTTTCAAACGACCAGTACATCGAGGTTGATAATGAGATCAAGCGGCGACTTGAGCAGGTCTTCCCAGGCAGACCGCATCCAACCTGCGACAGGCAGATGTTTAGAACACTGCTCAATTTATAAACACACGGTGCTTCAAACATAACGTCGCACTTTAATTATCACCATAATTTTGTTATATGCCAACCAATTTTAGGCATACATTTTTGGCAAAATTTGCAACAATAGGGTAAATAATATTAGCTCTCTTCGCACGGTTTATGTAACTGCGCAAACTGCATAACTTTGATTACAACTTCATTCGTGTTCATTGTTGTGAACATTGTGAACACGTAACTGGAGACCATGCCGTAGGTTGTGCGTTATTATCGCATGTTTTCTTAAGCTTACTGACCTTGACATTTAACCGTTTATGCTAAAAATTGGCAGATCGGGTCAACTGTCCTCAGAAAGGCAACGCCTATTTTTTGGCTTTACTGCAGGTTTTGTTTTGTTTCGAGTTAGGATGCCTTGTGGAACAGGTAAACTAATGGTCGCGGTGAAGACAAGTAACGCGGTCAGTGGAAAGGTCGTATTATAAGCTAACGTAATTACAGAGTCTGCGCGCCTTGGTAAATGCTGCACGATTGTTGCTTCGGAAGGTCGAACACTAATACTAGCGCATGATAGGTCTACTCCGTTAAGTGCAAAAATGGAGCTTTAGTTTTTGGGTCACTTTGGGTGACTGACAACATGGGTTGACTGAAAATGCCAGACATGAAATAGACGGACTAAGTGTCCACACATGAAAATACTGCTCAATCTAGGCCTATTAAGCCGCTTGAAACATGTCTTGCATTTTCATGTACGTCACTTTCACGTCCGTCATTTTCATGTTTGTTAATTTCATGTCCGGTTATTTTATGTCTAGCACATCTGTTTAATTTTTTTCTGCGTTTTTATGTTTGTCAATTTTATGCCTAGACACTTGTTTTGTTTATTTCATGTTTGTCAGTTTCACGCCCTGCCATTTCGATGGTCCGTCATTTTTATGTCCGTCATTTTCAGCGCCCCGAAAACGTCATTGCAGTAAAATTTGTTGACTTGTAAAGAAATGCCTGCAAAATATGCTGTCATTACGTAAAAATTGTCATGAGCCACAAAAATACCACATTACATTTATTTCCACAAAACTTGGTCTTTTTAAAATTATTTTACTGCTGCATGGATGCTGCTACGCAGTTGAAAAGCAAGAATAAAAACTACCAGCAGCTGTACTCGAATCTGTTATCGCAGTACCTATTTTATCTACTGTCAAGCTGTGTACACTTAATAAAGAAGCATACAGTGGCGTTATCCGTTACCTGAGTTACCTGTCATCAGCTAACCCGATGCAAACAGGTGGAAATGATCCATAAGAGTTGAAGTTCTGTGCAGCTGTAGCAAAGCTGCCATAATGTAACATTTGATAAAGCTGATAAAAATACGAATAAGTTATTGATAGGTAATGTTGCTAATGTTTACAGGTGCTCGTTATAGCGTCTAGCCGACCCAGTACACCACGCACTGCGGTCCGACGACTACCTTTAGATACCGTGCCGCCGGCGTCAAGAACATCGTCAGGTGACATTGCTTCCTGCTGCTGCTGTTGCTGATGATGATGATGATGATGGCGGTGGTGGTAATGCCCGTGTTCCACATTTACGTCTTCTGCCTCCTCATCGTCGCAGTTCACTTCATCTTCTTCCGCAACTGGATTCGGCGGCGCTACATCTGCTTGATCCCAGACCACTCTCCACTCTTGAGCGCTGTTCCACACGGACAGAAAATATGCCACACAGTATAGGTATGACCGTACAGTCTGCTATGCATGCCCACAGCGAGCAGTATTTAGCAAGTAAGTAAATGCCAACGGGTAACCCGCCGAATCTGAGGCTCGGTGCTGAAACGAGGCCGGCTAATATGGCTTAAAACTAAAGCTGGGTTGTGAGAGAAAGTTATGAATTGGCGACGAAAGCAGCATATAAAATGGAAACTGCAAATGGCCAAAAAAGCGTGTTCCAAATGGTAGGAGCAGCCGAAAGACTACGACAACCGAAACATGTGCGGACACGAGGGACAGACAGCAAATTAGAGTCCAAAATGGAACGTAATTAACTGTGCGACGTAGGCAGACTTATTGCTACCGTGAGCTGTCTGTCTGTCTGTCCGTCTATCCGTCTTCCAGTGGCGATACGCCGTAGTAACAACGTGGGCTGTGTTATCGTGAGATGGCCATGTTATTTAGCTCATTAGGACGTTCTTAAAAATTTCGTTTTATTTACTTTGATTTTTCTTTGCATTAAAATCCATCCACGAATTCGCTAGTTGCGACATTGCAATTGCAGTGTGAGCCTAATAATGATTATTATTATAGTAAATAAATAATAATAATAATTTAAAATACACATCTACCGACGGAGGTTGTCCTCATACAACTTTCTGATGAATCTTCGAGCGACATAAAGGCCAACCAGCGCAGGCATGACAACCATCGCTCTGCTAACGTACACGCTCATTTTTTAGCTTGCAGTATTTTAGCAGAAAAATCTCAATAAAATATTACTGACGACAAATATTTTATAGCGACTTGGCGGCATTTATTTTGTGACGTCATCGCTTTGGCATTGCATAACATCAGGCTAATGAACTAGCTTAGTAAAAATAAATAGGGGCCAAATTGTTTTTCTACATAGCTTTTTACAAATATGTAAAAATGTTACTTATTCGTTTAGTGTGCGACGTAATAAAACGAAATAAAACATAATAAAACATTGGTTTTATCGCACATTTTTATTTTTGCTTTTTAGGCATATACAGCTTTTTTCAAAAAATGCATTAGGCTGCGTTTATTGTTTCTAAATTATTACTGTTGCAAATATACTGCCTAACTGTGGACATAATTTAGAATAAAGGGACGACTGGTGTTTACAGAGCCTATTAAACAACATTGGGACAAGACAGCATTATGCGTTTTTGATTTTCATCAGCATTTCATTAATTTCATGAAATTCGTGCCCATAACATAGTGTAAGCTACAGGTCATCAGTCATCTCTAACAAGACAAATTTGCCCTAGCAACAATACGTCTGACGTCATAGATATCATCAGTATAGTCAATCGCAGTTGTGTGTCGCGTTGGACGAGGTAGTGACAACAGCAGCAGCAGCATGGTTTCATTGACTCGAGATGTGGAAAAGTGGCTAATGTCGCTCGATCTGCAGAAACCCATACGCCGGCCCAAGCGGGATCTGGCAAACGGATTTGTTATCGCCGAGATACTGTCCGTCTACCATCCGCGGAAGGTCTTATCAATTCGCTGTTCTTGTCGCTAATATAATGCGCTGCTAATTAAAATGTGTACGAGTATCTGTCAGTGTGAACACTGTACCGTAGAGCTAATTTATGAACTAAATTCAATAGTGAGAAAGTTACGAAAAATAGCATGCATTATTTATACTAATATTTTTCTAAACAATGTAGCTGATAGTCAATAACCCAGGCCACTTTTGGAGCCGGACATTTGAGCAAACAATCAATTAGTAAATTTGCACAGCCCTGTTTAAACACAGTTTTCTTAAACTTATTTATTTATTTTAGAAACTTAAACTGAACACTTTGTTGACATTGCATGTATACAATTGTAC
>Ga0209367_1005389_pt1 | contig 17729 bp, 7 predicted proteins | sample WorMetLIZISLAND2_FD_187412 | JGI IMG/M metagenome (GOLD analysis project Ga0209367, IMG submission 187412) | Marine gutless worms symbiont microbial communities from Max Planck institute for Marine Microbiology, Germany - Olavius geniculatus... ... | reverse complement strand
CGGTTAATACTGCGATGGGTGACTGCTTGTGGGCAGGTAAACCATCTCGGGATGTAACCAACCGCCTAGGTCAACTCAGCCTTCCATCCCTCCGGGGTAGGTAAATCGAGTACCGGCCTATCTGGCTGGGGTGAAGGCGATCACAGTTTACCTCTGTCGGGTGGCAGGTAACACTGTGTGATCCCATATGACAAGTGACGCTTCGTAGCTCTGAGATGGGTTCGCTCATTAAGAGCTATATTCGGACCTTTAACCTTTAACCTTTAGTAGATGTTTCCAGTAGATGTTCCTCTAGTATTAGGTCATCATTGTTGGGGCTCCGACGAGCGACGTTGCTAAGCTTATCACTCCTGTAATTACGTACTTTCCAAGTAACTGAACTCGTATAATGAAGTTGTATGGCTGCAATACGTCATAGTTACAGACGGACGGACGGACGGACGGACAATTTACGCAGACAGTATACTTCACTGGTGTTTTTATTTTTATTTATTAAGTCTTATCCCGCATGCTGTCTGAAAATTGTTTTAAATTTTATGTTTGTCGTAAGTTTTCCTAAGTTTTTTATTGTAACTCTTCTGAATTACTTACGTTCCACTTGCTATCATTACTGGCGTAGTGGATGGGGCAATCCCCCCAAATTTTACGTTGTCGGAAAGTTGTCAGAAAATCTCCCTTTTGTCCGAAAATTTTCGTCCAAAATGTAAAATTTGTTCTGAAGACACCCGTTTCTGCCCGTCTGTTTGTTGAACCTACAAGACCGCTGGTTATGATTGCTGGATGTGTTCAGCTGTCGCTGTTGGCGGTGGACAACGACGACCCGCCTGTACGCTCTGATCCTCGCTTCATATTCGTCGTCGTCAATGACCCCAACTTCGACCGCTGTGACGTACGTACAGTTCGCTTCACTTCAGCCGTATTTGTTGTACGGTTGTACTGTGTACTTGATTGTACTCACCGTGCACCGTGTATATTTTAGTACGTATTCTATAAGTATTCTTTGCTACTGATTGTTGTCATTTCATCGTACGATGAATGAAAATTAACTTGAATCTGCGTTTTACTGTCAATTTCAGCGTAATTTTACGAATGATGCATATTTTTGCAAATTAAGGAATAAATTTTTGAATGCACTGCTCTACAAGTTTTACACATTTTCACATGATATTCTGAAACCGATGACGTATCAGGCGCCTTTCTATCACTTAGTTATCGAGGCTCAAAACAGTTTATTTCTGGCCCACCTTATACCCGTTATACCGCATTGATAAACGTGGTAAAATCGTGACCGGAAATGGTTTTTTACATTTCCACTCCCACCCAATTTAATGCAAATCGTTTTTTAATTTTATGCAAATTTTTACGATGTATATAGCGAAATGGGTTTATTTTCAGTACGAGCAACCTATAGCGATTCGCGTGCAAGAAAACGCGACGGCGCGACAGAACATCAGCTACGTGCGAGCCTGCAACCCTGACACTGAATCGCCCATCTACTACTACTTGATAGGTTCAATATGTCGTCTTCTCTTCGCATCTTCGGGATAAATACATTCAGTTCTAAATACGAAATTAATTGATGTAAGTTAAAACAAATGCATAGCGTCCGGAAAAACCTCCAGTTTTCCTTAAATAACTTCAATTAATGTAGACGCATTCTAGCAATTTTCGGCACACATTAGCCCGATGATACTTTTTACAAAAACATGTAAAATTTGCTTCCGAAATTTTACTTATCAGTAAGTAGGAAAAAGTGTAGAAGCTCTTTTCTGAACGCGTTGTAAATCGACAAGAAGAGCAATGAAGCACTTAGCTGCTATTTCGATGCTAAATGTGGCCGTAGAAGAATTTTGAAAATAGTAAATATTTACGTAAAGTTTTATGGATAGGGTAAAAAAGGTAAAGGTCGTCAATTTGTATAGCGCGTCGTCGCAAACACGCCTCTAATGCGCTTTCGTCACTAACCAAAGCCGTCTGCCGCACGGCCACCGTATGCAGCCTGCAGACACAGGCTGGCACAGCGGCCGGCTAGGCAACCCCAGTCAGCTGTGTCAAGGTCCCCACCTTCCGTAACCCATGTAAATGGGGTCTAAATGAGTTCGAGCTAAGCTACTGGCGAACTGAGCGTTACCCACTTACCCCTTCCCCGGATGGTGGATTTGCTAATCTGATAACTGAGGGAATTTTCTTGACTCCCAACTTCTAACCACCATCTCTTTGTGTAATGTAGGTAGGTGGTGAATTAAGCAAGTAAACAAACAATTAAGTATATAATGTCGGCTATGTAGTGCGTACCTTCAGATCATCTACTGCGCTTAAGTACTACGTACATATAGATTTGCCACCCTTCTCAGTGGTGTTAACAATTGTCAACCAAGGCCGGATTATACCCGATGAGTTTCTTTTGGGTAAAAATGTAGAGCCCCCAAATTTTCTGACATCAATATGTAAAAACTGCACCATAAATTCAACTGGTCGCAACTTTGCTGCGAGCGTTTGATTTAAAGATACCTCGTCGTGGCTTTCTGAATTTGAAGCCAGGCGGAAGAATGTCAAGTGACTTTTAAACGTCGCAACACCATAAAGAGGCTTTACAGACCATAAAGCGTAAAAAGTCGTGTTGCTGTCCGACATTCTTTGGCCTGTGGGGACACTTTTTGTGGGGCCTCTGTGACGAGGCCGAACATGCTGATCGTGCCTACATCCGCCTCTGTTTTTGACAGACGGCAACGCGACGAACCCGAACGGTGAATCGCTGTTCACAATACAACGTGAAACCCGCCCAGGGCAAGGCGCCAGCATCTACACCGTCAACACGCTGAACATCCACGACGGACTGAACTATCAGTTCTACATCATAGCATCCAACCGACCACTCAACCAGACGGACATTGACAACTGGAACGGAACGCGCCTGGACTGTGACATCCGCATTATCGATCTTGACAACAGTGGACCAAGCTTTGACCGTACGGAGCCGCCCGGCCCGTGCAGCGGCATTGGCAAGACCGTCGAACGCGGTACGTCATCACTGCTCATCAATATCATCATCATTATCATCATCATTTGTTTACTTGTTTCTTAAAAACAGAAACACGTACGGCTCAAGCACAATTTATCAAAAGTGCTAAACCGAAACAAGCTGACAGTGTTACGGAAAAAGCAGAAACCAGGGGTACTTACAAGCCGTACCTTCCCTTAAACGGGTCCATTGACAGGGGGAAAAGGGTGAAAGATTTTTCAGGTCCCGCAACGTTTAGGGGGGGCTCCGCCATCGCTCAAAACTATACTTGTTATATGTTGACGACAAAACTGATTATTTGAGTTAAGCTTACGTCAGTCGTCAGGTATTTTTGCGAGGTTTTTTTCAACAAATCGGACTCTTTCTTGAATGAATGAATTTATTCAGTAATCAGTATTCTAGCCTGCTCTCCAGACACCAACTATATAGCGCCCCACAAGAACGTTTCCCGGGCCCCGCTGTTGCTCTCGTCGGGTCTACCTTAAAATCTACATACACCCGGACAGGTTTACCACACTGACTTGACCACTGAAAGAGTTTTGAGAATTGGATAATATAAAGTTAATTCGTCCTTCATCATCATCATCATCATGATAGGGGCTTACATCTTATAGACGTCCACGCGGTAAAAAAAGTAAGAGGGGCAGAAAATTGCAACTTCCGACAAACACTGCAAATTTCTGGTAGAATTCCGACAGACAGTTAAAAAAATTACAAAATAGAAGATTATGGTTGCTCACAGTTTTAATTTTGCCCTTTTTTCTCAAATTATTGTGGGTTTTAACCCTAAGTTTGGCGTTTTGGAACAAAATTTTTCGACAAATATCCGACAGCCAAACGTCTAGAGGGGCACCTGTCCTCTTTGTCTCTCGCCTCTACCACGACGTCTCTGTGTGTGATGATGTACAGGAGTTCGCGACTTCCCCACTGAGGAGGAACTGCTAGTGACGATGTACGCGGGCGACTGCGACGTCCTGGAGGAGAACCGCCAGGTGACCTACTCTCTGTCCGACGTCGAGTTCGAGTTCATTGACGAGGACCGCGGCTACAGTCTGGACTCGACGTCCGAGAAACTCGTCGACCAAGCGTTCACAGTCAGACCGAACGGAGCCGTCATTCCGCTACTCACGTCCTATCGACCTTACTCGTTCGGACGATTTATTCTCACCGTCACCGCCACTGACAACAAGGGCCGCTCCGACACCTCCGAACTCAAGGTACAGTATATGTCACAAAGGGTGCGCGCTAAAGGTTTCCTATAGTTCTTACTGGTAACCCGACTTTGAGCTACGCAGCGTCACCTGCCGTGTGGATCACACACTGCCACCCAACACAAGTAAACGCGGCCCACCAGTCAGGCCGGTACTTGATTTACCTAGGGACTTTCAGGGGATTTTGGTTTAGGTGACCCAACTTTCCGTAAGTAATTTTGGAAAAGGCGAAATTGAAAAAAGCAGTAGAGTGCCGAGCTGAACATTGTCTGACCTTCGTGCACTTGTTTCAGTTCTAGTAGTTTTGCATTATTTGGAACTCCGTTGCTCTGGACACTCGCAAGTGTGCTTACGGTGTCTGCTTTCGCCGCCAACTCAAAACGGTTTGCTCCAACTTAGCGTTTATGTCATCTTAGTGCCCCACAGCACTTTGTTCCTAACTTACTCACTTCAGCGTGGAATGAAACGTTTGCGACTGTTTGTGTGTCGTCGGTGGCGGCTGCAGTTGTACGTCGTGAAGGAAAGCGATGAACTACGCTATACGTACAACACGAGACCCGTCTATGTTCGACCCACGTCCGACAACTTCCTACAGTAAGTCATGTCTGTCTAGTCTGCTTTAAAGCGCTCCTACGTGATGTGCGTAAAAACGTAGTTTTTTTTCGAGCTGTACGGCCCGTTCCTCAGCCTTCAACCAGACACCAGCTTACAATGCGAGACCACCGATACGCGGCTAGCGCATCGCTCTGTGTGCACGTTTGCGCCCGAGCTTTCGCTGATACTCATTGCGCTTACTCACGGGGATCGCCAGGCTGAGTTGACGCGGGTGGTTGGTTACGTACCAAGGGAGTTTACCTGTTCGCTATCGGTCACTCATTTAAGCACTAACTGAGCCCGGCGTCGTTTAACTTCGTTTCGTTCTGTGACAGACGGTAAACAGAGTCGACGGCGACCGTTCTCTAATATTTTCTTTAAACAAGAAAAGCCCAGCTAACGCAAAGGGGAACGCGCAACAGCGGTGCATGTTTGAAAGCCAAGTAAAACAAAATTTACAGTCGCCAGAGGGCGCCAAATGACCGGCGGCTAATTATCTATAGTGTTTTACTCGTACTCGCCAGACGGCATGATCTGTCTCGCTCAGCTAACGCCGTATTGGTTGGAAATCGCAAATTTTTCTTACCCCTTTGTCATTTATCGCCTTCGTTCGGGGTGAACCCTTTCGAATTTATGCAAAAGCTCTACTGATCCTGAAACTAGAGTCTTCCACGCAGCCGATGGTGAAGATTTGGTGATTCTAGCTCGCACCGTTTTTGACTGATCCACCGGTGTGACGAACAGACGGACGGACGGACGGACAGAATTGCTATGGCTAAGACGCGCTACAGCAGTAGCTGCTGTTGCACGTAAAAATTATTTCGTTACATGTGTGCGTTAACGCCAGTTCGCAAGGTGGCACCGCCGACACGACAAACTGGAATTGACGACCTTTCAACCCTTAACCCCAGGCCTCGAAAACTGTCAACTTTTTGTCAGTTTGCGTCCGGACAAACTGGTCAGTAATATTAACATAGTTTGTTCTCAACTGTAAAGCACTTTTGTATTGTGTGGCTGTTTTAATAGGCAGCACTACGTGTCATGCCCGTCCGTCTTTTCCTGTCTATCTGTCATTTACGGCTTCTAACTCGAAAACAAAGTGCGCTGATTTTTTGCTGAGGTGAATATCACTGTGAATAAGTAATTTTGGAGACAAAATCGAAGTATGTGCTTAGGTTTTGCATAAGGAGCATCTGCTATACCTGATATCGTGCATGCAGCCATTTTGCAATCGACAGAATCCACACAGCGGACAATAACTCATGTACTTATACTCACATACATCGTGCACATTATGATAAACATATGCAGAACGTAAATATGCACATTATAGCAGAATCGAATATTGAGTTTAACTGATGAATTATATACGAGTACACCGTATCCTGTCAGATGCTTAACAACGTTATTACTACTCAGTGTAAAATGGACATAACTATAAACACGTTCGTGCAGAATAGGCAGTATCCTATTAGTTCGGGTCAATAGAACAGAATGAATTCTATACTGTACAGGCCACATCCACACATCATTAATCGTATTATGTGCATCTTTAATTATTCGCCACGAAAAGATAGCAATAGCATTTAAGCTTTTACAACACAACTTCAAACGTCTTTACAAACGCTAGAGCTTACGAGTCTGTTTTCTTGTTAAGCGTGCTGTCAATAAGTTCTTAAGAAATATACAGAAAGAATGATTAGGTCTAAAGTCATCCTATTAATCAAAGCTGAAGCGGAGCCGCGACACACGGCCAACATGACGGGCCGACTGTTAAGATAAATCGGTCGTTTAAGCGATACTGTCAACCCGTGTAGCGATGACAGATTGTTCGGTGACGTACGGCAATATGCCAGGATTCAGAACCATTTTTCTTCTCCCTTGTAACCACTGTGCCACACACACAAAGACACACAGTGCCAAAAGAAGCTAAGCTACCACTTAGACAACCGGACGTCAACTTTATGCATTTAGTCTCATCATAATGCTAGTTCTAAGAGTTTGGCTCTTCTGTTTGTTTTTGTACATTAAGTTTGGCATTGTTAGAAAATTTACTTATGTACAAGGTGGCCCAACAAACTTAGCTGTTATACTTTGTCCATCTCTTTGTTAAATATTGACCGATTTTTGCAATTTTTAACAATAGACTGCGTAAGAAATTTGCTACTCAGTGGCGTGCACAATATACCTATTATGTCGCTACACTACCTTGTAAAAACATAAATATCCGAAAATCAACAATATCTATAGGAGGGTTAAAGTCTAGTGGTAAATTTTTAAAAAATTTAATTGTAATGTTAAATATGAGTTATAGTAAATGTCAAAATAATGCACAGCTTGTAAAGCCGGTGTATTCAAAAACAGTGAATAACATTGAATAACTTTGTACAACGTTGGCCAATTTTAATAATTTTTGGCATTCAACATCGTGAAGAAACCCGACTTCTGCATTTCACAAAGTAGTGTAGCAACAGTATTAAGGTGAAACTAGCAAAACAGTAGTCATTTACGTAGTGTTTTTTTCGTAATGTTGAGTGCCAAAAATTATTAAAATCGATCAAGGTGTGACGGAGTTATTCAAAAAAATAATACCGACACAGTTTTTTTGGAGCACGGTGTATTTTGTTACATCACCACGACGCAGCGTGAAATAAACACTGACCGGGTGACGAGATGTGAAGTCTGGAAATGTCTGCTCCAGCTGTTCATGTTGTCCCGGCAGTGCACTGACCGACCCACTAGCACGTGGCGGCAGTGGTGACGAACTGGTGACGTTGTTGTTAGTCCAGTAGACCTTGGACACACCTAGCTGTCTACCGCTCTGTATCCTAGCCGCGTGTCCGATGTGGTCGGCACGTGTAGGTGTCGGCGGGATGCGCTGAATGTCACCCAATCTATCACGCCGCCAATGCATGTGACCAGGCTTCGGATCACCGTACCTATACGTGTGCACATATTCTGTATTAGTTAACGTCACTGCTTGAGTGGGTAAACAAGTACGCAGTACGAGCTTATACCACTTAAAACATTGTTGTAGGCCTAACAATGTTAAACCACACTCGGATGGCACAAATAATCTCTTCCCAGTGCACTCGGGTCTTGGGTCCGGTGAGGAGCCCGTGCTGAAAGATGATTTTTGACCTTGAGAAACGCGCTTAGTGCGTAGAAGTTTGTATTTTTGGACATTTTAAGCTCGCGATATAATAAGTGAATGTAGAGACCTGCCGACGGGTTGGGACGTGACGATCTGGCGTGGTATTGCGCCTGGTTGACGAAAGAAACCAGCGACAGGAACGGCAGAACCCCCCTGACCGATAGCCTGCAGTAGACGCAGGATCAGGAACACGACAACGGAACCGAGAACCAAGCCTCCGAGCACGACTAATGCGATCCACGCTGATGAAAACTCTGCCGCACGTAACACACACATTAAATAAGATTCGATTTTGCCGAAAATCATTGTACAATCTACATGGCCATACTCTTTCTGGTGCACCATTCTTTGCCAGGTCTTATCCAAACGGACCAAATCTATCAAGCTTTCAAGTAGACACTACAAAACGATCTTACCATGATCTTACCGATCACGTTATCGGCGTGAAGCATAGTAGACTTTCAGCCCGTTAGTTAAAGCACCGAGCACCGACGCTAAGATATAAGCACATAAAGTACAGTAATATTATTTTTTCAAATGCACACACTTGAGAAGTTAGTAACAAGCAAAACTGTTAGCATCATCGACGCTTACCGTCGTCAGGAGGTGCTGAAACCGTGACATTTGTTGTCGTAGTCTCACTGCTGCTCGTCGTCTTCAGTGTCACGGTAGTGCTAGCAGTAGCAGTGGTCGTAAGAGTCGGAGTAGTTGACTCGTGTGCATGTGTAGCTCTTGCAGCTGCGCTTGTGCTCGTGCGTCGAGTTGTGTCAGTTTGGATTATTCTTGAAGTAGGCCTAAGCGTTTTAGTTGCAGTTATAGGTGCTGTTATTTCACTTGAACTCTGAGTTGCACGTGTAGTTGTTTTTCTGGTACTCGAAGTGTCCGTTGTACTGGTAATAGTGGGTGTTGTCGTTTCCGTTGTAGTAGTATCCGTTGTGCTAGTGCTTGTGAATGTTGTAGTGTCTGTCGTTGTAGTGTCTGTAGTTGTTGTTTCCGTTGTAGACGTTGAGGTCATCGCTGCAAAACAAACATCATTAGTACATAACAAAAGTTTTGGCATAATGCACTGTATCTCAAAAAGTATCCTCGACATTTTCGACTGTAACTTGAAAACCAATTACCAGATTTTAATAATTTGTGGTTAAAATATTTTCGACACACCTTGCTATCATCTTGTTTGGTTTTTCACCTTACTCAATTTATGCTTCTACACTACCTAGGGAAAGCAGATCAAGCGAAATATGTGTTAATATAAAAGAAAACTTGAAAAAAACATCCTTAACATTATCGATCGTGCCTTAAATAAAAAATAGCAGATTTTAATAATATTTGGCAAAAATATTTCCGACACAACTGGCTATTAAATAAATGTTTCCACCTTACCCAACTCTGCTTTTGCACTACCTGGGGAACGTGTTAAAATGAATGAAAAACGTCAATAAATTCTATCTATTTTAAGTTGTCGGCCCCAACAGCAAGTCTTGCAGCAGTGTGTCTACCAGATAAAGTTTAGAAATGTTTGCAAAGTCAAGAAGCGACTGGTAGAGCCTGCATTGGTCTGGAACAGGCAGTTGAAAAATTGACAATTGAATGAAATGTCAGCCACAGTGTTAGAAATGTAAACAAAATGTGTTTTACGTGTTATGTTAATTAAGCAATCACATCGCATTGGATAAAAAGTGATATTTCGTTGGTTGTGCTATCTCCAGGTAGTGCAGAAGCAAACATTGGGTGAGGTGGGAAACTGAATAGGCATTTGATGGCAAGTTGTGTCAGGAATATTTGTACCAACAATTATCCAAATGTGGTAATTGGTTTTCAAGTTACATTCGAAAATGTCGGGGATACTTATTTTTGAGACACAGTGTGGATGCAGTTTTTGTCAGGTTATTGCATCACTGTCTTCAGTAAATAAAGCTAGCTGGCAGTAGTGACTAGTGACGGTGTTAAGAACGATTGCTTTTTATAACGGCGCGGCGTATCAAAAGTAGATCGTGCATCATTCACGAAGGTCTAGCAATTTGACAAACGACACAATTAGTTAAATTTCAGCAGTCAAACAAAAAAACGAGTGGCGTACAGCTTGTAGTAGTTGTGTCAGTTGTAGTAGTCTCTGACGTGCTTGTTGTAGTATCAGTTGTCGTCGTCTCTGCAGTAGTCGGCATTGTCGATCTAGCTCCACCTGCAAATCCGCAGTTATAATAGGGACAAACGTAATGTTTTGTCTGAGCCGTAAAACTTATAGGGTAGCGCTGATAGTTTTTTTAGCCTGCGAGACACCGGTTTATACTGCAAGACCACGACTAATGCAGCGCACGGTGTACTTGTTTACGCTTTAGCTTTCGCTTGAACTCACTGCGTCCAACGGCCTTACCCACGGACGGATGGCCAGGCTGAGTTGCGACACCGGTGCAACTTTGTACTAATAATAGTTTACTCACGGATTCGGGCATTACACTGAGTGGTTTATCTGTTTTCCAAGTCGGTTTGGTTAGATTCTTTTGTGTGGCTTCCGAGGGCAACTATATCGAAGCGAATAAAATATTCTTACAGTATAATATACTCTTATATTAGGCCTATGTCGGCGACAAAAATGTAGCCTAGGGACTCTAATCTATACTGCGGGTATGCTAGCGTTGCTTGCTTCTTGTTCGTTTTGTAAGACTGGCGAACGTGGCAAAATTTTTGACCCCATTCGGCCGAAAGCTTGTTGTGTTTTCGATTCGGCGAATAGCATGGTGATCAATCATGCACGTTTAGACTGACACTGATAGATAAAATGTCATTAATAACGTCTGATGTTTAGGGCGTGAAAACTTCGGAAGAAATCGACGCCCTGTATAGGCGTTGCTGTAGGGTTCGCAGCTTGTCATCAGCGCTTATTGCGGAAGTTGTCAACCCAGCCGTGTTGACTGGAATCATTTTGAAAAGATTTCAAATTAGAATTATTTTCCAAATGATTTGATATCGTAATCCATTTTAATGTAATTGTTATAGCCAATGTTGCATTTATCGCAACACTGTCGTTTACACTGGTTTGCTTTCAACATCGACACTGTCTCAAATGTTTCATCGTTGGATCTATTTTAGCGAGAAATAGCAATAAGTCTATAGTGCAGGTCAACAGTCATCTGATAATTTATTTAAAGTCATTAGTAAAATTAAAATCAGTTACTAAAATGATTTGAAATTAAAATTAAGTTAAGATTACAATTAAAAGACGACCTAGAATAATTATTTCAACTCAGTTGATTCTAGATTTTTTGGACATTAAAACCGGTTTTACTACGGGCACACTTGATCAGTTTATGAACTTTTTGTCCGTACTCCGCTGTCATTATTCGGTACGATACGATACCCGATTTTACATGCTTAATTTGATTTACACCGATTTAATTTGCTAGCTGCCAGTTTAAGCTAAACATAAACTAACTAGAAATTTGGGGCAAAGCCCAACGCGAATCCACCCGGCGCCGTAAGTCCGATTAGAGGGAAAATTTATGGGTGTGAAATTCCCCGGTGGCCAAGTCACGTGGCCCGAACTTAAATGTATTAACAGACGCAGAACGCTTAATGTCGACTTTGGGTAGGTCAACATGCGCGTTTATAACTTTTTTGTTTGTTGACCAAAATTTCGCGATTTTTTGTTCAACGGGGAATGAATCGCCGTTGATAACGCCGTTTACCGCTTGTCGATATATCTATGCATTCCAGAGATATTCGCCGTCAAAGTCGAAAGTTTTCCTACATCGCACCGAATTTTGGACGTTTTTTGCTGTCCAAAATTTTTGAGGGAGCGGTGCCCCCTTCCCGCAAAAGTTGTACCCGCGTTATCACTTCAATCTAGAGGCACGCCAAGTGGCAAAGTATCGTGGGGCTACTCCCATTACCCTCAAAGTTATAGGCGCGCACTTGCTAAAATTAAAGCCAATTTTGACCCCCCTTGAAAAAAAATGTAAGGAGATCCCAGTCCCCGGTGGGGGGTGCGCTAGTAAGACTTGGTAATTTTCTAGCGCGTGTAAAAATTTGGGGGCTCAGCACCCGCTAGGGGCCGAAATATGGTTTCCCAATAAAGTAGATTTGGGTGGGTATGATTCCAACTCTAGACCTCCGACGTTATTGGACTAAAGTTCACCAAATTTTCTTCGTCTAACGCATGACAAATCGTGGTAGATCACATACTTGTCCGATTATGAATATCTTCATTCGTTCCAGAGATATTCGCCGCCGAACTTCGAGGTCGTCCGAAATCGGGCCAAATTTTACAAGTTTTTGGCTTCTAAAATTTTTTGGGGGAAGGCCTCCGAAATTTTTGACAGGCATTATAAATTTCAGCTTAGTGCTGACCACCTTGCAAAATTTCGCCGCGATCGGCGAACCGAGCTCGGAGATACCTTGGAGAAATAAACCAGAACATCTGCAGTAAAACATAAGTCCGCTACGAAAGCTATTGCTTCCGGGCGAACTAAAAATATATAAAATGTTACAGATGGAAATAAAATGAGAGTAACTGAAATAAATGTACTGTTACGTAAGACAGAAAAAAATCAAAAACAGACATATGTGGAAGATAAAAGCCAGAGATCAGAAAAACTATGAAGGAAGCAAAAACGATAACTGAAACAAAAAAAACTGAAACAAAAAATACCTAAAAAATAATATTCAGTAATTTATTATGTTGCGGGTTCATTTCTAGTTTACTTCAATAAGTTTTAGTTGACAAGCTGTAAAAGTTTTTAAAAAATTACAAAGTTCAACAGTGGGCGCATCTTTTAGATGAAACGTGTATTCGTTCGCTGACAGCATAGACAATTTATGCTCTATTCATTCACATTCATGTTCATATTCATATATTCGTCTGAGAAAAGTTGACAAATTGCAACGATTTACACAATATACAGTCCCGGTGATATTACGTACAAGTTTTTTTTTTAAATAACGATGCTAAAGTCAATGTCTCTGAACGCCGGACCGGCAGTGAGGTCAAGCGTCTCGGCATGGTAGATTACAGGCTTTGACTAATAAATGTCTTTAAACAGCTCTAGGCCTTTAATTAATGTAACAATCGCTTGTGTGAAAACATTAGTCGCTCGACAGCACTAATTTGAAGTTGTCTTTCGTGACAGCTTCCTTTTTATTTCGCATTTGTTTATCCACATTTGCTATATGGAATAGAAATTTATGCGAATACTTGTTACAGTTATATTAACAAATTAGACAAACTGAACACCAATTTTTTGTAGAATATTACAGAATAAACCATTAAGTACCCATAATATTAAATTATACAAGTACTATAATACATTACCAATAACGGACTTGCATTTATATTAGATATTGCTTTTTGTTCACAAATTTATTCATCACAAACAAAATCTATCCGATATTTTGCACTTTACTTTACTGAAAACAGTTTTATTTATCATTATAATACAAGGAGCAAAGGTAATTTATACGTCGGTCAATCCAGTTTTAGTTTGGGAAAAGATTAATTACATACAAAGAAAGTATTTTATGGAATAATTTACCTGATAGTTTAAAATAAATGCATTCTACATCTGAATTTAAAGGAAATCTACGCCATCTGTTATATTTCAGCTAGGCACACTGTCATGTGTGCTAAATGTATTATGTTATTGTGCATGATAAATATTTTGTTGACTGTGTGAGTTCACTGAATTTTTGTTTGTTTTTTGGTTGTTTTTGGGATTTTTTCTTCTTTTTTCTTGCATATTGTATAATTATGCCATAATTTGATTGTGACAATGAATGGCCAGCATTTGATGAACGTAGGCCCTTTTGGCAACCATCCTGTATTATTAACTGTTGTGTAGTTATTGTGTTTATTTTGGTCATGGAAAATAGATTTTCTTTCTCTCTCTCTTGCCACTCGAAAGAAAATTTTTGGCAAGTCCCCAAAATAGGTGTAATCGCTTAGTTATGATGTGACCAGTTTTGTAAATTAATTGGCCCTTGACTATTCCAGGCCGCTCAACATTAGATAGCATCTAAATTGAACACGTAATTTACCATTAAAAATTTATCAGGGCAATACATCCATGGACTGATCACTTTTAATTATTTAAACGCCTTTACACAATGTATAAACAGGGCCCATGAATGAAATCGCGGATCGGCCGTGCCTAGAGTCCTATAGACAGAGAACCTAGTTCACGTCGTATATCGTTGCACCAACGTGAGCTTGGTTTGACTGACCAAGTCTAGCTAAACTTTCGTGCTTTACGTGCATGGGCGATATTCATTGGCGAACTATGTATGCACTATGCAGTTGTTTCAATCATTATCAAATTTTGTAGCCACAATAACTGCCGAGTTGGTAACTGATATAAGCCTACTGGGACTCTTCTGCCTTCTGCGAAAAGTTTTCCAGAGTGGCAGATGTCGAGAACCTCATGCACTACCAGTGCCGGAAAGTTTGTCAGACATCTCAGATTTCCGTCGAAAAAAACATGTGTCGGAAGCAGAGGCACAGAAAAACAATTTTTCGATTTGTAGAAGCTGACACGACTTACCTAACTGTTGAGTTTGCCAGAAGGTCAGCATAAACAGCATCGTAGCGACGTATCGGCGACGAATAGTCGCCATTGCTGTACAGTCGCACACCCGAACTGGACGTCCGTTCGGCTGCAATCTAGCAATAGGATAATAATAATTGTTGGTAATTCGACATCAGTTACGACGACTTCCCGCGTTGGCGGCGCTATGTTTTATCGGCGTAGTCACAGCACGTTCGCAGCCCACGACGCATGATGAGATATACTAGATGTCTAGTATTATATTTGACATGATCCGACATCCGTTTACCAGATGGCAGCAGCAGCTTTGTCTCACCGAAACAAAACAAGTGATGCCCTGCTAACGCAAAGTGGAACGCGCAACAGTGGTGCACCGTCGTACGCTAGTGATCCGTAGACTTCATCCGTAGCTTTTGGCTAAGTTTCAAAGAAAGCGCAGTAAAACAAAATCAGTCGCCAGAGGCCGCCGAACGACCCGCGGCAATAGTGTCTATAGTGTTTTACTCGTACTCACCAGATGGCGCCACTATGGCAACGCCATATCGGCTGGATATCGCAAATTTTCCCTACCCCCTCTCATTTAGCGCCCTCGTTTGGGGTGACCCCTCCGAATTTATGGAAAAGCTTTACGGTTCCTGAAACTAGAGTCTTCCGGGCAGCCGACGGTGAAGATTTGGTGATTCTAGCTTGCACCGTTTTTGACTGATTTACCGGTGTGACAGACAGACAGACAGACAGAATTGCGATGGCTAAGACGCGCTACAGCACATGCTGTTGCGCGTAAAAAAAACAGAAAAAGCTGCCGCGTCAGACTCTTCCTTCAGCTTAATATGTCGAGAAGAAATTTCGTTTTACAGGTTTACTCGCGGACTTTTTAGTCGAATTGTGCGCCCCTTCCCCGTTTCGCGCTTGTGAGTGACTTAAAAATACAGACACTGTCGATCATTTGTCGTTCTGCTGGACGCTTGTCCCTATAGATACTGACTCCGCGCATTTGTGAACGCCCATATCTGCTGTCGGTTTTTAATCAATCAAAAAATAAGCAATCAGTCAAATCACTTTGATAGCGCCAAATGTCGCGAATGAATCATGGTGTCGGCAAGCGCAGGGAATCAGAATAATTCGGTGATATTTTTGTCACCCGAAAACATTGCAGTTAATTGATTAGGCTTACTGCTGATAACTTAGTACTACTGCTGCTACTTATTTTATTTCGTTATTTACTTTCATTATAACGCACAATATTGTTATTTTATAGACCTATGTCATTACTTAATTATCATTACAATTGTTTTTGTCCGACTGCAGTTACGAACACGGTTTTGATACAGAGTTGTGACTGTTGTCTGTTGTCTTCCTGTGTGTAACGTATGCATTGTGGCTAAACCGTACGTCGTATGGGGTTGGCGACAGTATCGTTGGATAAGTCGACGACGAGTTTCTGTAGGCTATCAATAGTAACTATGTCGCTATTTTTAGCGGCTTGGCCTCAATTTTAATTAATAAGCTTACAATATAACGCCTGGCGAGATGACCGCGTGTGACGTTTGTTTTACTATCGTTGATTGCAGCGTTTGAGAGCAGCGTCAGCATAGCATGTATGCTATGTCGGAGAAATCGGAAAATCGCTTTCTCTCTGCGACCTTTGGACGTAGGCGGTATACGATCGGCCTTTCCTAGCAACAAATGGGGCTTCTTGTTAAGTTATCTTTTTCCCGTTTATAAGTTAGTGGCGTTTGTTTTCGTTTTGTTCATTATTGTTAGGGCCTGTGGTTGTCAGCAATGAACAGACTTTCAGCGCGTCTTAGCCATCGCAATTCTGTCTGTCCGTCTGTCCGTCACACGGGTGGATCACTGCCGACGAGCTTTTTAGAGGTGTCAACATCAATGACCTTAAATGACCTTGAACCCCCAAATTTTGGGGTTTTAGTAAATTTTTCGCGATTTCGTGTTACGACACACATTTCGAGAGTGAATTGCGCCGTAATAGCTAGAGACTATTTGCAGATGAAATTTTCAGCATTGAATGTAGATTTTAGCAGTTGAAGTCCCGACCCCTTACGTTCAACGAGGCCTGCGCATGAGGGTGACAAATAGAGGTACCTTCTAAAAGTAATTATTTTTTCACTCTTGGTTTGTCTAGCGTGAAAACGGTTGCAGATAAGCACAGGCATGCTGCTTATCATAACAAGCACTGGTGACGTGGTTTGTAGTGGTATTAACATCGATAACCTTGAGTGACCTTTAATCCCAAAATAGGGATTTTTAGTAATTTTTGTGGGATTTTTGGCTGCAGAAGAGTGAATTGCGACGAAATGGATGGAGATACACTGTAGACCAAGACAACCTGCAAATAGGAACGGTTATAGACTCTTGCTCGTCTCATGAGCATTAGCTCAGATTTCTTGTTTTATTCCGGTGTCTACAATGTGCCTAAAAACTGTCAGCCTGACATCTCAACTGAAATCATCAGTGACTTGCTGAATGTTGCAACAAGCAGACAGGAGGAACGTTTCTGTTACGGACAATACGATACCTTAGGGCCTACTAAGTAAGCTTACATTTGCATTAAAAGAACTAACAAACAAGCTGCTAGTTTTATGTTTCACTTAAACTAAAACAAACTAAACATGTTTTAAGTGTAAATGAAATGCGGAAACGTAAAGTAAAAGTACCGTTGCATAAAACATTGAAAAATCCAGAAACGGGTGGTTAAGGATAGCTAAAAGCTCAAGATCAGAATAACAAAACAAAAGAACAACGTTAACTGAAACAAGAAAACCCTGAAACGAGAAATAAACCGCAGATCCAGATGTCCGTGAAATCAGTCCGAAGGGGCCAGGTGTCTATAGCGGATACAATTTAAGAAAGAAAAATTTGAAGACCCCTGCATGCATAAACGCGATCGTTTTGGGAGTTGTTTGGGACTGCAGTTTCATCATCATCATCGACAACCGTGGGCTCAATGCCCGTTGGTGTCTGACGCCATTGTCACTATCGCTGCCCACCGCTGCCTATCTAGGGCAGCGTGGCTTAACTCCTGCAGGGTTGCCCCACACCACTGCTCAATGTCATCTGACCATTCTCGGTGAGGCCGTCCTCTTTTGTTTGAACCATCCGTCATTCCAAACACCAGGGTCTTTATCTTTCTGCTGTCGTTCATTCTGCAGATATGGCCGAAGAGGCACAACTTTCTCTGTATCACTTTCTGC
>Ga0209367_1005388_pt1 | contig 17733 bp, 2 predicted proteins | sample WorMetLIZISLAND2_FD_187412 | JGI IMG/M metagenome (GOLD analysis project Ga0209367, IMG submission 187412) | Marine gutless worms symbiont microbial communities from Max Planck institute for Marine Microbiology, Germany - Olavius geniculatus... ... | reverse complement strand
TAATAATATAATAATAATAATAATAATAATAAGAGGAAAAGGGAATGGAAAGGAAAAAGAAGAAGATGTAACAGATGTAGGCTCCATCGGGAACGGAGTACCGAGGGTTAAAAAAAAAATAATAATAATAATAATACATTTGTATAGCGCCGTAGTGCCGTAGCTTCAGAGGCGCCGGCAGAGCAGGTCAGTTAGCTGTATGCAAAATTAAATATGCGAGTTTTAAGTCGAGATTTAAATACAGAGAGAGTGTCACAGTTAATGACAGAAGCAGGCAGAGAGTTCCAGGTTGTCGGTGCAGCGCAGATGAACGATCGTTTGTCGATGGAGGTCCGTCTGTCCTCTAACATCGTGCAGTCAAGCACACGTGTACTGATGTCTCGCTGCTTAACCAGTTCACTCTAGATCTGCCTCTTGCAAGTTTGCCATCGAGTATCTCGACGTCTATACTTGTACTGTAGGTAGGCCTATATAAACAGAGATGCGGTCTGGAGACAAGTCCTGAAATCGAAAATTGCGGTTTTGACCTCTTGTTCTCTGCCTTTATCTTAGTATGGCTCTCATTTTGGCCTTGGTCTTCCATTCTTGGTTTTTACGCGTTAAAACTAGCATAGCTATAGCGCGTATTAGCTACGGTAATTCTGTCTGTCCGTCCGTCTGTCTGTCACGACACGACCCGGCACCGATTCAAACCTAGGTGAGATAGAGACTTCGATCGGGTTTCACCGTATGATAGCCTGAAATCTCTAGTATTTCACGACAAAATTTGATGTTACTGGGTTGAGAGGGTCCCCACGAACGAAGGAGCGAAAGAGGGGCACCCCCTTAAAAATCCTTAAAAAGACGTTATTTTACCGTTTTGGCTCGTCTAGCGTGAAAATGGTTGCAGATAAGCACAGACATGCTGCTTACCGTAACAAGCATGGCGACAAGCTTTTTAGGAATGTCAACATCGATGACCTTGAATGACCATGAACCTCCAAAATAAGGAGTTTTAGTTAATTTTTAATTTTTGGCGATTTTGGGCTGCGATGCACATTTCAAGACTTAATTGCGCTGAAATGGCTGGAGATAGACCAAGACAACCTTCGTATGAAATTTTCGCTATTAAATGTAGATTATGTTTGTCCAAGTCCCGAGCCTCTACGTTTAAGGATGTCTACACAAGCGGGCGTTAAAGAGAGGTATCCCCTAAAAAGTGGCTATTTTCTGCTATTGGCTTGTCTATCGTGAAAACGGCTGAAGATAGGCACAGACATGTTCTTTATCATAACAAGCACTAATGACGTGCTTTTAAAGTGTATCAACAACGACGATCTTAAATGACCTTAAACCCCCAAAATAAGGGTTTTAGTTATTTTTTTGCAATTTTCGGCTGCAAAAGAGTGAATTGCGACGAAACGCGTGGAGATAGACCAAGATTACCCGCAAACAGGAACTGCTGCAGGCTCTCGCGCGTCTCATGAGGATTAGCTCAGACTTATTGTCGGCCTTGTCATGAATTAAGTTTTATTGCCGCGCTAATCGAAACGTATTGGGCTAAAACGCTAAAAACGCGATTGTTACACTGACAAATACCGTAGATGTAAAGAACGTTTTTTTACGTTTTTTATTCTTGACACGTTTTTTACCTTTTTTAACGTTTTTTTTATTTTGCTGAACGTTTTTTTTTTATTTTTTAAAAAACGTGCACTGAAAATCACATCAAAAGCTTTGTGAAGCACTTTTGGGACCACAGAAACGAATTAATAAGTCATAGTGATGTAGTTTACTTAGTGAGTCAAAATTTACTAAATAAAATGTTTTCACTAGTATATTTAGTTAGTTTAATGCTATTATCTTAGACCACATAGGTGAATTGAAATTAAATTAAGTTCTCTCTATCTAAACTATAATTCCAGGTATACTGCACTTACAGCGTTAGGCATTAGGCAAGAAGTTGAACACATTATGGCCAACGTTTTTTATTCAATGTTTTTAAACGTTTTTTTATTTTGGCCACGTTTTTTTACGTTTTTTAACGTTTTTTATTTTTCCTGGAACGTTTTTTACATCTATGACAAATACCAAGCTACGCGTGCGTAGGTGTGTATTCGTATTGTGTGCATACGCCGTGAGTCGTCCTGCAGCGAATTTCAAAACCACTACATTTTTATCAAGTGTTTCTTAAAAGATATATTATGTCAAATCTTGCTCGTTTTTCTAATTAGCGTTCTTATGTGAAACTCGTTAATGCCGCGGAAAAAACGAGGATTGACTGTGCCTTCACCTGTATAATATCTTTTTCTTAGTTTTTGTTCACGTGTTAACCAGCTTGTTGAGCGTGTTAGTCTTTCTGGCAATCTACCACACTTTGCAGTGAATTTGTCGCATGCCGATGTGTTGCTTGAATGTCCTTGCGTCTTCGGAAGCTCTGACATTTATATCATCGCTTCACAGTGATGGGAAAAGACGCCTGCGAGTGTACTAGTGTCTCGTTGGAAAATGGATCTCTTGTATCTCGACGAAACGCGACAAATGAATGGCGAGTTAAGAAACATTAACCCTGGAGATTTTTCAATGCAGCCGCTACGGTGACTTCACCCAGATGCATGGAATTAATCCTCAAATTCGTCAATGTCAAACCTTGGCTACATTCAGATGTCACCTAAAGACCCACTACTTTCAGTCAGCCTTTTCTGCCACCTAGCGTCCATCATCCTATGCGCCCTGATTCTTTCTGAGACTTTGGCGCTTAATAAATCATTCACTTACTTACTTACTTACTTGAAGAGTCAGTAACTGCAGCGTTTTGTCCGGTACGACGCAGCAGCGTTTTGCTGACTTTCCGTCAGCCAGTGCTCGATATGGCTTATTGGCGTTTGCTTCAACGTCTGAAAAGCATGCCGACACTTCTTTTCTGAGACATTTACTACCGGTTCTACACCCCAAGTTCCCCCTGCAGACACAAAGGCCTATTTTTTCACTTCAAGCTGTTCATTCAACTGATTGTTACTAAACGTAGCACGCGTCCGAACAGTGAACGCACATACGTGCTTCTACTTCTGCTTACTACGATGTTTTTTTTTTTATTTTCTGATCAAAGTATTAAATTTTGGCAGATTTACGTGCATGCTGTGATATAAGTATCGCAGGCAGGTTTCAGAATGTGGCAGGCCTGCGCGTTAAACGTTGAATTATCATGTCCGTTCGTCTCTGCGTCTATTTGGCACAATCAAACTCGATGCTGGTTCACCGATCTTCACTCACTTACAGCAAGTTGTCACGTGAAATCGATCGTCGAATCCACAAACTTAGTGTTCTGTCTCGCACTTAACCCGAGCCGCCGTGATCGTGATGTGTCGACATCACGTGACCTCGTGACGTCACGCGATGACGTCACGCGACCTTGTGGGTGGCCGACGACAGCGACGAGTGTTCTAATTGAGCTCCGGACACACACACACACTCACTGCAGACCTCAGCTAATTTCTGACAACTCTGATTACTTGGATCGCCCCGTGCGATAGCGGCGCCGAATAGAAATGAGACAGGCAGACTAGCCGGGCGTCTGCTGTAGACACCGGCCATAACACTGCAAGGACAACCAACAGCTGTGAACACGGTTCACTGTTGTTGCTGCTAAACACTGATAAGTTATTTTTTTTAAATAATAAACACTATATTCGGCAACTCTGCAAAAACTGAGCTATTTTGTACTTGCATTTAATCGAGCCAAAAGGTTTCGCTAGAGAAGCATTATGCTTCCCACTAGGCCTGTTACATTTTAAAGCAAAATTAGCACATTTCATGTCATGACAGTTATAACAAGAAACCTGAGCTAATGCTCGAGAGACGCGCGAAAGCCTATAGCAGCTCCGGTTCAGTAGTTTAGCTAAAAATCGGGGTGTTTACGCTAAGTCAATATGCAAATACCAAATTCTCTATCTGAATCGCATAACAATTTTTCCGTGGCGCCACCTTGTGAAGGATATAGACCTGTGTCACAGCCCGAAATTGCCCCAAAATTCATAAAAAAACCCTATTTCAGCGTTTAAGGTCATTCAAGGTCATTGAATTTGGCGCTAATCGAAAGCCAGTGTACGACTTCCTATTAGTAATTAATAGTAACCTAGGCCCTATCTCGCATCGTTACTGAGATACAGCGACTCATTGGCCAAAAATCGCAAATGTTGCCCACCCCCTCTCATTTAGCGCCCTCGTTCGGGGTGACCCCCTTCGAATTTATGAAAAAGCTTTACGGTTCCTAAAACTAGAGTCTTCCAGGCAGCCGACGGTGAAGATTTGGTAATCACAGCTTAGACCGTTTTTGACTGATCCACCCGTGTGACAGACAAACGGACAGACAGAATTGCGATGGCTAAGACGCAGTAGCTGCTTTCGCGCGTAAAAACACCAACAATAGAAAGGAGAACAAATTTATGTGCCAAATAATAATAATAGGCCTAATAGTTGCTTAGTTTAGTTTTTACCCTCGGGAACTGAGTACTGAGGGTTTAGAAACTAGCAATAATAATAAGCTGTAATATTTGTTTAGTTAGAGGCTTGAACCCACAAACTTGAAAGTTTTCGTCTTGACAACCTTGTGGTATTCTGTGAAACTTTTGCCAAATGCTAAACATTAGACAGGCCTATGGACAATTGGCATAACATGTTTTATCTGCGCACAAAGTGAGGCATTGTTTAACGAAAAAAAACTTAATTTTTTCTTGGTATACTAAGCAGAAAAGCTGCAATTCGATAATAATTGAAAACGTCACATTTCAAACACGTATATACTTTGTTGAAAGTACCCAGTCACCGATTTAGCTCAGTTCAACACATCATTCACTATATATTTTCGTCTCAACTAAAAACAACACGTGTTATGTGACGAAAATGAATTTTAGCAATGTTACGAATAAAAGACTTATTTGGGGGATGCTCCGACCTCTTTACTATACTGCAGCAAATGGTAGTTTCAGTTCCAAATGATATTCAAATCGGTTCGGCCACTTTGACACAGTATACGGGTGACAGATAACCATAATATCATTGCATTATACTGCCGATGCTACAGCCGAACTAATACCACACTGGCAGCTAGAATGGAGATAATAAATTGATTGCATACTAGCCCTATAATATCGACTTATTTACCGCTACCGCATCATCGCCGGAACTTCTATGCACTGTAAGTAATATCTATACAGCCGAACGGACAGTATAGAGCATCTTAAACGATTCTCTTTTGTATCTTTTTCCTGGGACACTTTCCCCTTCCGTTTAAGTAGACTTGCAGACTTTCCGTCTTTCCGTGTCCTATGTCTTCGAAACAGGCTGTGGAAAAAAACGTGTGGCGTGAAAATTGTCCAGAAAGGACATCCGACACCCGAAAGCTACGAAAGCCCACTAATCACAAAGACACAAATACTAGTAGCTTAAGCCCTTCAAGTAACAGTAGACTTGCCAATGCGTGCGTGCTGTGCAGTCAATCAATAAATCTGTTGATTTGTAAAGCACCCTTTAAGCAAAGTTCTCATAGGCCTCAGTTACGAGTGAGCAAGATCAAAAACCGTTGTTTTAAGGCCTAACTAAAGCACAGTCTTCTGACGTCGCTGTACGTTGTACGTTGGTCCGGAGCGTGTTTGAGGCGTGTCATCGGATTGGATGTAGCTTGGCGACGCCCGGGTGACGTGTTTGACAATCCGGTGACAGAACACCACGACGACGCCGGGCCGGTGTCCTGTCCTACCCTTCACCGGGCGACAGACAGTCTCCCACCCCGACCCAGCCGCCGCCGCCGCCACGGACCGTGCCGCGTCACACCGAATATATCAAACATATCTCACGGACGTCGAGCGCGTGACGTCACAATGACGTCATCACGCGCAGATCGTCACTCTCGCCACTGCTGATGCGACAGCAGCATTTCCGTTGTACTCGATCACCGTGTTGTGCAGTTACCGCTGCTGTGCTAGGTGGCTTCTATCCATATACTTAGAGGGCGCAGCTTGCGACCAATGAAAAATAGGGGGAAATATTAGTTTTGATAAGGTTGCAGATCAAAACTCCCCCTTTATTTTCACTGGACAAACTACACCCTTAACAACTCACTCACTCACTCACTGCTGCGCGTAACCGGCTGTGGGTCGTAGCGTCCTCCACGTTGACCGGTCGTCGGCAAGAGCCCATGCGTCAGCAGCAGTGAGTCCGGTGTCCCGTACAATCTGACTCATTCATATAGTCCGTGGTCTACCAGCGGGGCGATTCCAGTCGTGGTGCGGTATGTCTCCGGACCTGGAATCCACTGCAAGCTTCAGGGCCTTAACAACCCTTAACAACCCCCTATTTTTACTTCTCTCCTATTTTTCAATCTGCACCCTTAACAAAACCTTCCCCCTATTTTTACTTCCCCCTACTTTTCAATCTGCATCTTTAACAGAACTTCCCCCATTGTTTGGATTTGTTTTGCTTTTTGCGCCAGTATGACAGTGCAGAAACGTAGTCGTTGAGTCGCCTCACTGTAGTGCTGCCTATGCTCATACCACGACTACAATTTGACAAGCTGTTTCATGCACACTGCACGGCAGTATTAATTGCTATCACCGGAATAGCTGTTTTGACCTCAAAATGCAGTTCACAAACCATTTGTCGGCCGGGCTCTCTCCGTATTTGCTGGGGAGCTTACAGAACTTGGCTGGCTAGACTCTATAGCTGGGTGTGGGGCCCCTCGGGAAAGGGAAGAGGAAGGAACGAGAACAGGAAGAGGAAACGTAGAGGGAAAGGGGAATAAAGCATAGGGAAGCAGAGTAGAGAGATAGGGGAAGAAAAGGGGCGGATATGGCCATGGAGGGGAGGCAGGGAAGGAACGGAGCCCAAAGAGAAGAAGGGTTGAGCCCGAAAGTGGGGGGAACATGAGCCAAAAGTGGGGGGAGAACTTGCGCGCGATTTCGACTTCAAATTCGGGGGATAGAAGCCACTGGCTGTGCTGCTACCAATTCAATACAGTAGCCTACGTACGTACCGCGCTGCTGGAGTGGGTAAGCGAATACGCAGATCGCACAGACTACACCGCCGTTTGCTTCCTCATGACGCATGACTACAGCCGAAAGTTGCGAAAACAGTACCAATCATCTACCGGCAAGTGTGATTTAACAAAGGCCAACGATACAGTGCTTTAGAATGTCATTGAATCCGCACCCTCGTGGATGCATTGGACCACACGTTGACGCCATTCTGCTCAGTCTGTCGCCAACTTTTCGACTTCTTCCCATGTAGAATTTGTTCGATGACGTCCTTTCGGTTATCTTTTGGTTGTTTCGGCTCTCGCTTGTAGTTTCCCCCTCAATTCGCACGCTGCAGTACAATAATTTCATCACAAACATTTGTAGCAGAGTAAGACGAATTGCGAACAATGTTGCATTAAATCACCAATTAAATGGAAGTGAACTAACGTCAACAAAACACAGTTTCGACGCTGGGGGACAGGAGACAAAAGTCGGAAAGTTTTAGTTTAAATAAACTGATTGGCGAGGACAATTTTTATTTGGCACAAGAATACTAAATTTTCTGTAGCTCATGTACGTTAGCTGATCCTTTCTAATTAGATATATTTATTTTCGTACAGTATATGGTCTAACTTTATAGTTTCTTTAACTTTGTAGTTTCTTTTTATACTAGCCATCTGTTTTTGTAATATGGCCTATATACAGTAACTTTATATTTTTCAAACAAGTAATTTGAGCAAAACTCATGAGACGCGCGACAGCCTATAGCAATTCCAGTTCGGATCGAATCGGCGCTTATCCAATGACGCTCGAGACATCTGGAGGTGCGCGCTCGCTTGATTGGTCACGACGTCGGTTGATGCCATTGATGTCGCACCGTAACCCCCCCCCCTCCATGCGCCGCGCTCAGCTGTCATGTCGGCGGTCGCCATCAAGTGGTCACGGTAAAGACGCTTGAATAGATGAGTCGTCACGTCGGCAGCGACCTGATCCATCCACTGTCAGATGATGATGATGACTGATTTAATGAAGGAGTAATCAAAAGCCAAGTAATGCGCCAAGGAATTGCTGTTCGCAGGTTGTCCATCCATTTCGTTGCAATTCACTGCTGAAGTGTGTGCTGCAGCCAAAAATTGCAGAAAAATCACTAAAACCCCTATTTTGGTGGTTCAAGGCCGTTCAAGGTCATTAATGTTGAATTATTAAAAGCTTGTCAGAAGTTATTGTTACGGCAAAAAACAAGTCTATGTCTATCTGCAAAGCGCTAAACGAGCCAATAGCGGTAAAATAACGACCTTTTATGGGGGTACCTTTTTTGACGCCCGCGTGTGAAGGCCTCCTTGAACCTAGGAGGTCGGGACTTGAACTGCTAAAATCTACGTTTAATGCTGAAAATTCCATATGCAGGTTGTTTTGGTCTATTTCAAGCTATTTCGGCGCAATTTACTCTTAAAATGTGTTGCAGCCCAAAATCGTAAAAAAACAATTAAGATCCCTATTTTGGGGGTTCAAGGTCGTTCAAGGTCGTTGATCTTAATGTCAATCGAAAAGGCGTATGTGACTTCCTATTAGTGTTTAACAGTAACCTAGGCCCTAGCTCGCACCTTTTCTGAGATACGGCGACTTATTCGCTCAAATGACCAATTTTTGTACCCCCTCTCATTTAGCGCTTTCGATCGGGTTGACCCCTTTCGAATTTCGGTCAAAGCTTTACAGATCTTAAAACTAGAGTCTTCCTGGCAGTCCAAGGTGAAGATTTCGTGATCCTAGCTTGCGTTGTGTTGACACAATACCGAAATGTGACAGACGGACAGACGGACAGACGAACGGACGGACGGACGCCTCGACGATGGCTAAGACGCGCGAAGCATTACATACTGTCGCGCGTAATAAAACTGATGATGATGGTGATGATTGATTTAATGAAAGAGTAATCAAAAGCCACATGATATTTCACCGGCAGCCGGTCAAATATCTATAGGCTATATGGCCGGTCAAATTTTCAGTTTAAAATAGCCTGTACGCTATTTGACCGGTCAAATTTTGTCACCGGTCAAATGTGCCCGGTATGACCGGTCAAACGTCTGTCCCTACAAGGACGGACGTTATACTTATAGGGACTGACGTTTGACTGGTCACCGCCTTAGCCGGCAGGTATGAGCACCATGGTGCTCATAGGTAGCGGCTAAGACCGTGTCCCTGCGGCGACACCCGAGTGTCCCCGCGGCGGTACAACGAGCCATGACGGTGGCAGCTGAGCAACTGACGACCTCAGCCGTTGCGTCAGGAATCCGCTAGTCTGCCAACCAGCACCTCAAGCCTAGCAATTAAGTAGACCATCACAGACCATCAAGTTTTCAGCAGTGCTTGCCTGCAGGAACCTCGAACTTACCACCCCCCCTTACGCTAATTTATGTTGTTCATTATTGCTACATACATAAATCTTTTAAAAATTCTTTTCCTAACCCAAACCCTAACCCCAACTTTAATCCTAAACCCTAATCACTACACCGCAATAGTCACGCGAATTCTACTCAGTAGCGCGTAGGTCTACACTGTATTTAATGTCATTCGCTATAGGTGGCAACTGCGATTATTCACTTTGACCGGTCAGATAGCCTGCCGGCTACCGATCAAATAGTCATCGCGTAATCGAGAAAAGTAGGCTTACACGTGCTGACCAATATCTTAATTATTAACGATCATGGAGACAGCGAAGGCTGGATGAGTCGGTTTGACAATGTATTCGCTCGTATATTGAACTCGCAAGCTGGACTGCTACGTAGCAAGTCGTTAAGCCGCTGAAGGTGCGCTTCGGTCCAAGTTCTTCATTCATTGTCAAAGCACTAGCAGCAAGTCGAAGAACGACGCTATCGCCTCGCAGCGAATGATTTCCGACCGACAATCATCAGAGACCAGCCGCGATACTGTCGGCCCGATGGCCGCTCGGGGATGATCGGCTATCTGATGAACGCTTCTCAGGATTCTATGAGAACAGTGAAAATCCTGACGAATTACCGCCCGCCGAGATCGTTTTATTACGCCATCGGCCGGCTCCGAAACCAATAAACTAATTACTCTCGAGAAACCCTATCAATCCGTGTCAAGTTGCGGCCTTGCAAGGTCATGCCCTGCAAGGCGAAGAAATAGGCTAAGGCTAAATTCACATCCATTACAAGTTCAAAATTATTTTTATTGTAAATACTGGCTACAGACAAACACTGAATTGCTGACTAGAACAGGTAATTAATAGATTTGCAAAATATCCGAAACAATGTGTTATGCCGCCCGAGAGAGAATAGAAGGACGAGTTGACATAGGCACTGCAGGAAAAGTGTTGCGTATAAGCCTAGTACAACAGCTAATGCTTACAGGCCGTTTTACACGAGCAATTCACTGTTGAAATATGCGTCGCAGCTTACAATAGCGAAAAAATCATTAGAAAGCAGCTTTCTGAATTTCAAGGTCGTTCAAAGTCATCTATGTGACAATGTTGATACCTTTGGAAAGCTCGTCAGCAGTATTTGTTACGGTAAGCAGCAAGGACTGGAGTAGGCCCCTACCCAAATGTAACGCCCCTGTACAGAGGACTCCTTGAACCAAGGTGATCAAAACTTAAACTGTTGAAATTTACGTTTAATGCTAAAAATTGTGTGTGCAATTTTTCTATTTATTTTTAGCCATTTCGACGCAATTCACTCTTAAAATGTGCGCCGAAGACGAAAATCATCAAAAAATTTGTTAAAACCTCTAATTTTGGGGATTCATGGTCGTTTAAGGTTATCGATGCTGGTATTCCCGCAAAGTTCGACGCCGAAGACATATGCAAGACTGTGTTATCTCTGGTCGCAGATCGCTTTATGTCAGCGAGCTAGCCTATTTACGTAACCCGGTTACAACGTGTTTTTCACTAAACCTGTAAATCGTTAACCCCAGTGTCCTCAAAACCTACCGGATGATTACCCTGGTATGAGGAGGTGCACAAAAAACTACGGACAAGAAGCACGGCGAATGAACGTCGGAAATCGGAGACAACGGAATAGGTGAGCGAAGAACAACCTAACAACTAACCGTTCGTCGTGAGCAGCAGCTGCAGCAGCAGGCACCAGCAGAAAGCGCCCCCGCCGTGACGTCGTCTGTCCGTTCGCTTCCATTATAATCACGATACTCGCCGACGCCTCGCAGCACAGTGCAACTGCAGACGCGACTTTGCCGACCGACCTACACCCGCCCAGGGTACCGAGACGATATATCTATACTCCACGATGTTATACTGTGAAGGGATTGTAGGCGTGTGGCGTGACGTTAGAATAAAATTTAGAATAAGTTTAGACGGTTTTCGTATTTCTTAGCACCGATTATGTGAAAGACAGTTACTCATTTCCAGCGACTGCTGCATCGGTCTGGAACAGTCTGCCGGAGTCGTTCCGGTCGTCTCCGTCGTTGCAAGTTTTCCGCAGCAGACTGAAAACCGAACTTTTTGCCCGGTCTTACAGTCATGACTAACAACGTCTCATTGCGCTGACTACTATTACGTGACTTCACTGTTTAGGCTTATTGTTACGTGTCCTTGTAGTCTTAGGACTTAACGTTACGCTAAAGTTAATTCGTCGTTCATCATCATCATCATCATCATTATTGAAGTTTGTAAGAATTGCTTGAGAACTACAAACTACTATAAGTAAATACTACAAGTAAATACGAAATTTTCCGCACAACGAGACCCGGTATAGGTAGACGGCATTAAACGTCCACTGCACACCTGATTGGAAACGCGCTCGTGGTCGACCTCCCATTACCTGGATCCATCAGATCTGCCGGGACACAGGAATATCAGTGACCGACGCTCTGCAGCTGGCAGAAAACCGCTCGTTTGGCGAAAAATCGCAACGGCGGAATGCTTCGCGTCATGATGATGCACACCGTTATAGGTACAAATAGCTATACGTCCGTCGACTGAAGTGTCAGTATAATAGGCAGAACGTCACACGATCCGAGACGCGGTCTGCTATCGACCGGGCACCGAGAGCACGCCGATGGCCGGCCCGGCTTGACCACGGCCTGGTCGGTCGGTCAGTCGGGGGCCGTGGGGTCGTCCGTCATGCGGGCCAGCAGCTCGACGCGCCCGATTGGCCCCGCGACACGCCCGGTCGAACGAGCGCCGTCCGATCTGATCTGCGACCGGCACCCATCTCCGTCCGACCAACCGCTATCGGCGCGACATATCTCTCATCAATTTTCCGAGCGAAATCCCCTCTCCGGCTGGATTCTGTCTCGCGCTTCCATTATGCGGGGCCTCTGCATCGTGCGGCCAACGATGGCGCTCCGGTATGTATGTCTTTTTCACTTCCTGGAGTGTCTCGGAATGCTGGTTGTCGAAGGTGACAGACAGGTGGTGTCGGTAGGCGGAGATGAGTAACTAAGACACGCACGGCGCCGTCGTAAATTTCATTAAGCCGCCAGCACAAAACCTGACTAGTTCCGATTCACGCACGGCACAAAACATGCATTCTGTGACACCCGGGAAAGTGTGAAACCACCATTACAAGACAGTGCTATAGCGAACAGCAGCGACCGACCGGCGACTGCATATATTTCCGATTCATATCGGCCCAGTTGGCTGGTTGCTCGTGCTTTTCGCATTCTGCATTATATAAAACCAATTTCGCGTGGTTTATACGTTACCCGGACACCGCCGCACGCCACCCGCAGTCTCATTCCGCATTAGTTAATATTGTCCGCCGTTCTATCGCGCTCAAAATGCCTCGCCGCTGCCGAAACTTCGGCCGAAATGAAAAGCGGAAAATATGGCACTGTAGGTCACGACCTTTGGTCATACGACCTTAAACGAATTCGGTTCAGTAGTCCAAGCCATAACCCAGTCAAAATAATGAAATTTCACTTTTCTGCCGTAACCTTAACCCCAAACCCTATCAAAACGTTTCTGTTCTGAGTGGATTTCTTTCGAATGGGTCTGTACAAATTGTATCGTAGCAATCTCTCAGCTCCTAAATAGTTTCGGAAAACGAAGCTTAATAAAACCTTGTTTCGTTAGCCTACGTCCGTTGATCTTATTTCTTAGAAGTCAAAAACTCCAAGGTTTAAGTGATATTGCTAAGACAGTAAATGGGCCAAAATTTTCGACACGAACTACTCGTGTACTTGCGATATGTATCGAAGTGATAAGCGTAATCAACCACTTATTGTCAAGCGAAAAGTCATTTTTGTGTTTTGTCCTGTGTGACCTCTTCCAATACGCTGACACTGCGTGTATGGTCGTAAACACAAGATACTCTTAAAGCGTGGATTTCGTTGAACGCAACGCTGGCAGCGAATGCAAGAAAGTACGCAACGGGCGCAGCTGACGCAAGCGACGTAACGGGCCAAAATACAAGGGGATAGTGTCTAGTGTCTCTGTCTAGTGTTAGATTGCGTGCACTGCAGGCGTTGGGTGGAAACCGCGCGTTTCCGGTTATCTTCAATCAGATCAGGAGGCACTGGGCGACTTCACTTTTTGACTATTTTGCTGAGTCTTTTTGCTGAGCCAAAGCTAAAGCTGAACGCTAAAGTCTGTACTTAGACCAAAGTTCAACTAAACGATTAAAAATGGCGGAGAACGGACAAACCTAACAGGAAATAAGTCAACCAGTTACGCTTAGACTTGCTTATTTAATTGCGCCGCGCACGCAAATGACGTAATTACTTAACGTCTTACGTCATTGTGTTACGGCGTTTATTTTTGGTACCAGACTGTTTTAATTTACTAAACTATCTGTGTTAGTCGCCATTTTTTCGCTCAGCGAAATCACTTCACTTTTTGACTTAAGTAGGTACTTAGACCGAAGTTTAGGCTCAGCGAAAGTCTCAGCGAAAGTCTAAGTCAAAAAGTGAAGTCGCCCACTGTTCAGCGTGTCTGTCTGTCTGTAGGCTAGATACGGTGCACAGAGAACATCGGGACCGTTGTTGAGATATGTGAATGTTTCAATGGAATTGACGACGCGTGCGGTGGCTACTGCAGCATCGTACTGCGCCGCTGAATCAAGGAGTCCTGTATGATGGCATAGAATCCGCCAGGTATGCCTGGCTGAATAAATGACACGCTTTCACGCCAAGACACACGGTGTCAGTCGCTGCAGCACGACTGTGCGGGTCAATAGAGTTGAATTTTAAGAGGTCGCTGAAATAGGCCTATGCCTCACTAGTCGCTGAAGCCGGTCCCGCGTCCCGTGTATACTGACCATAGCGACCCACTGTCTGATCACATTTTCTGCAGTGCACTGTCGGACACCGCGGTACGTCACTGCGGGAACTTACAGTCGACAACGGTCGCAGAGTTCAGTCCTAGGAAATACCGGCCGGCCAGATGCTTCCGAGATCCTTTCAATCGTATCCTAAGACTTGTTACTACGTGTTTCAAGTTCTACGTAAGTTGTATAATGAGAAAAAAATGTTTCTATCGATTTCTAGGCCTATCGAGACGCGGCACTCTTGGCTGTATCTTTGTGGTATTTTTACGCGAGACAGCGGAATGCTTTGCACGTCTTAGCTATAACCTAAGCGTCCGTCCGTATGTCTGTCTGTCCGTCCGTCTGTCACACTATGGAGCTGTATCATAGCGGTGTACGCTAGGATCACAAAAACTTTACCGTGGGCTGCCACAAAGACTAATTTTTTTGTGCAAAATTTTATACTCCTGGGTGAAGGAGTCCTCCTCGAACGAGCGTGAAAACGGTTGCATATAAACACAGATATGCTGCTTAGCTGGTAACAAGCACTGGTAACAAGCTTTAATGAAGTATTAACATTGATGACCTTGAACGACCATGAACCTCAAAATAAAGGGGTTTCGATGAATTTTCGGGATTTCGGGCTCACACTTCAAAAGTAAATTGCGCCGAAATGGCTAGATATAGACCAAAACAACCTGCATATGAAAATTGCCGCATTAAAGTTAGATTTTAGCACTTTTAGTGTCGACCCCCTAGGTTCTAGGAGGCCTGTGCACGAATAGGGGTAACCCTTAAAAATAGTTATTTAACCGCTATTGTCCGTCTAGCGTGAAATGGTTGTAGACATGTTGCTTATCATAACAAGCACTAGTGACGAGCTTTTCAGTAATGTCAACGTCGATAACCTTGAATGATCTTAAGCTTTCAAAATAGAGTTTTAATGTTTTTTTTGCAATTTTCGGCTGCGGCGCACATTTCAAGAGTAAATTGCTCCGAAATTACTAGAGATAAATTGGAATAACCTGCGTATGAAACTTTTATCATATAACGTACATTTTAAACCATCTTAGTTTCGACATCCTGGATGGAGTCTTCCGTACGAAAGTCTCAAATATGGGTGCTCTTTTAAGAGGCATTATTAATATTTTATTGCACACTTTACTCTGAATGCCCAGTTGGCAAGACCGATGTTGTCGCGCGTCACGTGAGCTTTGCTGAAATTACTTGTTTTCATTGCTGTTTAGGCGTTCTGGCCTTTTCCCTAAAAACTAGGCCCGATCTACCCTTGAATGTGTCTCCACTCCATGCCTAGACTAAATGACCACATTTCCATGACTCGTTGCCATAGAGCGTAATATCCTGCCACCTAGCGGCCAAGTGTAGAAAGCGGTAAATTCGCAGACCTTCTTGCATTCCCAGGCAGGCTCCACTTTGCATGAGACAGATAGTGTCTCGGTCTTGCGTGCAACGCTCGACTTCAAGCAAAGCACAAACACACTAAAGCCTTGTTCATAGCGACAAACTCGCCACGAACACTTTGTCAACTCAACTCAACCTAACACAGTTGAGTTGGATTGAGTTTGTCGCTATGAACACGGCTTAACATGCACGGCGGAGATAGATGATGAGCGATGAATGTAGATGCGCCTGACAACATGGATCTCTCGGTCGCTATCTATAACTCAGTCCGAGACCCGGGTAACCCGACGACTGCAAAACCGTTTGGTATAGTCGGGGGTACGGCCCGGATTATAGGATGCTGCAACGCACTCAACATTGGTGCAGTGCATTTTAGAGGCGTTTTTAACTTATTAAGTATTCGCATGTTCGTGGTCATTTGTGTTCTAGTTTGCATTGCAAAACCGTACGAAGAAACTCACCGATATAAGAAAAATGCAATTAATAAATCAGTTCGATTAAGCAAAAGCGGAAAAAATAGAAAACAATATTTAGGCCCTATCATGTTATCGAATGTTGGTTTTCTACGCGTGGATGTCACGTCACCTGATCTGACTTAACCTGCTCGTTTATAAGAATAATAAAATTAATTGTTGTTTTATAATAAGTTTCCGATTTCGTGAATTTCGCATATTAGCAGTTCGGTTTGACGTTTGATGAATGAATTGTATCGGGCTAAATACTAGGCTGCTGGATAGACCACGACACAATGCTGTTTGTTAGAAATTATGTTTAAGCAAAACGTTGGCCAAATTTCTTCATATTTGGTATTCCGTTAGCTGCACCATTTCTCAATGCGGGTTAAACTGGGGACAACTAAATCAAATCTCGCTAATGAAAGCACATGGACATAATACTGTACGTCATCCACGTCAGTGGTGGTTCTTGGTTTAGCCCCAATTTTTCTTTTCAGTTAAGTAGGCCCTATAAAATTGATCTTTGCATTAGTATCCACTGGAGATGAAGTTTTGAGCGGTACAACCTGTATCTTTGGTTGTGACCGAAAGGCCTACGTGCACTGTATGATCACATTTTGGTCACTTAGCTTAATTTGTTTCAGTTAAACACTTAAGTCGCCCCTGGCGTGGCGTCACGTGTATTCCGCTAAGTGCCAATGCCGGTGTAGTGGAAAATTTGTCGCACCGGAAGATTATTCCCACACGCAGCCGTACGGGTTAGGGTTAAGCTTAAGGATAGGGTTAAATTTAGGGTTAGGGTTAGGGTTGGCGTTAGTTACATTATGACAATATGGAGGTGGGAAGAATTTTCCAGGTGCGACAAATTTCCCACGACACCGGATAGGCACCGAGACGTTTCAGCGCTCGATTCGACAGAAACTGTCACCATAACATCGCTTATAGAATGACGTATGATTGCTGGAGAGGTGCAAAGCGGAGCGGTGACGTCGACAAGACTGCAGCAGCGTATCAAGGCAGCTTGTGACGTCGCCGTGACTCGCTGGGAGGACGGCTGGACATACGAGTCATATAATACTTCAGTGCAGTCGGCTGGAACAATGACATCCTCTCATCCGCTGCGCCGCACTCTGAGCAATGCGAACTTCATCTGCCACTGTTTTATACTATACTATACTATCCTACTAATCAAAGTTATATAGCGCCATATGCGGAGCTACAGAGGCTGTTTCCCTTTTAAGTAACTACCAACAATCTACTAAAAATCCAAATCGTTACTTAAATCTTATCAATTCCTGGACAAAATTCCATCGAAACTCGTTCATAAGTTTTGATATAATCCAGCTGATAAAAACGCTTTACCAACAACATAAATTTCGACGTCGCTTTACTCGGGTGGAGTTGCAAATTTAAACATATTTATTGCTCAGTATTTGCATAATGCTTCTGTATTAGCTCATGCGCAGCGTTTAAAGATTCAAAATAGTATTATACAATATTTGAATGAGATTCTTGTGTATTTTGACCTTCTTTGTGTGTTTACGTGTGTTTGTGTGTTTACCTGTAGCTTCTAGTTTTATTGTACTGTGTCTTCTTTTCTTTCTGTGTCTGTTTTTTATGTTTACTGTGTATTGTTTAATG
>Ga0209367_1005387_pt1 | contig 17733 bp, 5 predicted proteins | sample WorMetLIZISLAND2_FD_187412 | JGI IMG/M metagenome (GOLD analysis project Ga0209367, IMG submission 187412) | Marine gutless worms symbiont microbial communities from Max Planck institute for Marine Microbiology, Germany - Olavius geniculatus... ... | reverse complement strand
CTATCATAGCCCTAGATTATAATTAGGCACACGGAGAGGCCCATAAGCCCCGCCCACTGACCAGGCTACAGGCCAAAACAGTGGGCGGGGCTTATAGGCCTCTCCGTAAGCCTATTTATAATCTACTCCTATCATGCACCGTTTCTGAAAAGTCCTACAGCGGCTTATTGGCTGAAAATCGCAAATTTTTTCCCACCCCTCTATTGCCCTCGCTATAGGGTTGACTCCTGTAAAATTTATTTAAAAGCTTTACGAATTGAGAAACTAGAGTCTTTCAGGCAGCTGATGGTGAAGATTTGGTGATCCGAGCTTGTACCGTTTTTGGCTGATCCAAGCGTGTGACAGACGAACAGCAATAGCTGCTGTCGCGCGTAAAAAAATCTTCTGCTGGAGAGATCTAATCACGCTATAGTGTTCTGCATGCCCAGCAGTCGAGGACCGAAACATGCTCGTCACTGTCACCTCTGACAGTGTAAAGTAATTTAGTTCTTGTTACTCAAACAAGCGTAATAAAGGCAAAAATTTCGACTGCTAACCAAAACTGGCTCCAAAATCTCCCAAAAATATTACTCTAAGTTTTTTGGCGATTCAAGCTCTTGGCGCTATGTCACACTGCACAATTTATCAGTATTAAATCCCGTCAAGAAAGGCGCCATAATTCGTTCCGCTGTTTTGCCCTATCGCCAATAAGCGTTGAGAATAACGTGCGTGGTTTGTTATTGTAACTTTGTTTGAAAGGTTCTCACGTGATGCGTGCGCTTGAATTATTCTGTAAGTATAATGACAAGTTGGCATTCTGATTGTGCATGAGCGTCAGTGTGAGTTTTCTGAGTTTTTATCAGTCTTCTGTTACTACCGACATTTGTCGGCGAATTTTTACATAACGTTCGACGACTACACGCCAATCAAAGCATATAGACGTGTGTCGATGTGCGGTGTGCACACGTGTTTACAAGCACGGCACGTGTCGATCGTGACAACCGACGTTTCTATTGCCGACAACAGCGACAAAAACGTCACTGTTCACTGCAGCACCGTTCTCTGTGTAACCGCCAAATGCAACAACCATACTGCATTATGAGATCTGGGAAATAGCTTCAATGCTTTGGATGTGACAATATGGCAAACCTGAGTGAGAACCGTCGAACAGAATACAGATACGGAACTGACGCAGCCTTATATCGAGGGTAGCGGTACGTAGAAAGTAAGCCCCTAACTTTTGTAAATTTATAATGACTTCATAAGATATTAACCGATTTTCACATATCCGTCCGCCTGAAATAGACCTACACTAACCAACACATACTAAATGCGTCAAAGATTATCGACAGCGTTAGAACAGACTGAGCGTTAAAATGTAGTGACCCTGTAACTCACGCCTAAATTTCACAAGGTAACGTATCGACACGCTTGTGGCGTGATGGGATCTTTCATAATCACTTAATCGCAGGTTTACCAAATACAATTACAATATCGAAAAAAATTGAAAATAGATAACTAGTTTGATGTAGTTACGGCAAAAAACCCAGTAGCTTACTTTTTATTTGACCATGGTGTATGAATATTTAAACTTTGTCATTAACTTAGCAACTGTAGAAAAAAAGCAATTCTGCTAGATTTTTTGTACTGATTGAATGTTAAATGTCGTTCATAAAACACAGCTGAAGTTTTATAGGACTAGCCGCTTGTTCTGTCTGGTTGTTCTGTTCTGGTTATTCCTTTAATATTGTAGGCCTAATATTTTAGGATGAGACTTTTTATGATAGTTTATGATTTGTTCGGTCGTCATTTGAAACCAGTTGTTTAAATAGTAAATTTAAAGTTCTTTCAAGAGTTGTCTATCTTCTGCTCGTCAGAAGTCAGGTCGACGTAGTTGATCTAACCGTCTGTCAGTACAATCATTCCGCTGACAAGCGGACTTTACTCGTTTCCGGTGTCACTAGCAGATAGAGCGATCCGTCGCTTACCGTCACATCTTCAGGCAGCGTGGCCGTCCGTCTTCAATATAGCAAACCCCATGACACACGGTCCGTCTTTACCGCAGTCACAGCTAGCCGTCAGCCGTTTCATGTCATCGGGAAATTTTTAATCACGCTGAATTTTTGATTGTTTACGAATAAATGCATAAAATTTTACGGTGTTTAGCTGAATACTGCAAATATTGATCCCTGTATACTATGGTTATCTGCACATAAGTTGTATTCTCAGTAGTATTAAGTTAACGGTTTCACGCGGTCTAGGGCCTTGCACGCAGAATAGCCTATCTGCTACTAAAACAAAACATGGCTATTGCTGCGAAAAAATTCCACATTGTTCCATATTTTACCGCAATGTACACGCGACGCAATCAAGCTTTGACACCAACAATAATGTATGTATGTGAGTCGCTTCAATTCGATCATTTTCAAATTCCCTGCTTGGCGACACTCGAGCCGTCTTGGCGAGCCATCGGCAAAGCTTGTCCCCGAAACGTCGCAGCCTGTGAAGCTACTATCATGCAAGCCGTTAGTCACACAGTTCTGCATATCTGTCTCACTGAATAGGCCAATCACAGGTAGATCTGGGTCTTGACAGTTTGCCGGCTGTAAAACGATTGTGACAAGACAAACAGCACTAAGACCCAAACTCCACTGCAACGATGTTGCACATGAGCTGCGTTATACCCCGTTTACACGATCGAGCAAACATCGAGCTAGCTCGAAGAGCTATGGTAATTAGCATGCTAATTGGGAAGGCGGGCGGGTTGTAATTAGAAGGCCATATAACACGTGATCAGCTGTGGGCTAAGCCTAAGCTTATATTTGAGCCAGGGGGCGGGGTACCATCACGCCTGCTCGATGTTTGCTCGATCGCGTAAACTGGATATTATACGACATCTTAGCATTAGTTGTAAGCTTTTTATTTTTTGACTTGTCGTACAGTTTGTTGTACAGCGTGCGGCGCGCCAAAGGCACAATAAGTCCAAGTAGTTGAAATTTGGTCGGAAAATGGCGACTGCCTGTCAACGAATTAATTACAAGCGGCGGCTGTCACGTTGTCAACACGCCTTTCACTAAATAGCTTTAATCTCGACGTTGAAACGACGTGCTGGCTGCTGCAAAGTCAGTCAATTGAAAGCATGGTGCGCGATGATGACGGCAGATTCGATGCATAAGGCCTAATACCGATACCGAGCTTCTCAAATGTTTCTAAATATCAAATCATCCACACCATCAAAAGCTCTTAAACAGTGCATGTGGCCCACTAAGGAGGAATAGAGACGTGATCTGGAGACCATATTTTTGGTGTCCTGAAACGTCTTAATGAATACTCAATGTACGATGATGAATGACAAATGAATAACGATAAAATAATTGAAAGTTTATGTCAATAGCAGTCGAGACTTTGATCAAAGAATATCAAAATAATAATTTGCTACTTCTCGCCCGAAACTGCCGCAGTTGCGATTACGCGAGATATTCAGCATTTTCGTGAGGGTTTTCACTTCCAGTAACCTTAACCTGTCTTTTTAGAATAAAAATTGGCACACTGGTATGCTCCAGTCTTAATAAAAATTTACACATTTGATTCTTTTGTACGTTTTTTTTAAATTTTCGACTGAAGAGCCCGTGCATGACAGACGGGCAGACAAACGGGCAAGACTCAAATGTGGACTGCAGAACACATACATTCGGAACCACATGCGTGTAAAATCAACAGACCTCAACAAAGCGGAACATTCTTATACTTTGAGCCATAAAAACCTGTCACCAAACTTTTGTCCATGATATCTATGCCAGATATTGGCCGATTTAAAAAATTTTTCACTAACATACTTAGCTACTCAGGGAAAAACTTGCAATAACGTGATCATAAAATACCCCACCATGTCTTAATAGAGTGAATTAGCGTCGCTACACTACCCTTTGAAATACATAATATGCTATGCAAGAAAAGTTATCTCTTATAGGAAACAAACGGTGTAGGCTACTTTGAGTGAAAGCGACAACGTTGAAGATAGACGGCGAAGGGTTTATTGATTTCGTCTGCGTTTGTTTCCGTGTGGATTATTTCTATGTACTGTCACTTACTGCATTACTTCTACTCATACCGTCAGCTTTTGAGATTAGATGACGAATGCGACGCGTGTTGTCACGCAGAGTCAGTCTAATTACGATAGATGAAACTACGCGTAGCAGCATATACAGGGTGCGTCAAAAAGTGACACTTTCGGTATTTGAGTTCCCTCCCTTGTTAGAATGCACTAGACATCATATTCGCAATTTTTTGTTTAATGACGACGTTCTACCCTACGTCTACGTCTAGGCCTACGTCTGTGTAAACAAGTTTGGTTTTTACGTGAATATACTGTAGTTTCGTTACGATGGTTGGATTAGCTAACGACAAATGCTGTTGAGCCCTAATTCCCAATTTGCACGCGAAAAAAAACACTACGGTGCCCAAAAAAATATGAAAATGTTTTCAGGTAAATGATCATTTCAATGTATGATAAGATTTTAGTAAAATGTAAAAATAAGTGCGACGGACCATCACAGAAATTTTGATAACGATCCGGTTCAAAATCAAAAGCAAGATGACAATTTTCAAAGGCACAGGATACGTACGATTTGGTACGATTTGGTCCGTCAATTTCGTGGTATTGCATTTGACAGATATTACATTTTCAGTCGCCCCATGTAAAGGGCAGGTAAAAAACAACATGCATGATCTCTGCAGGGACTCGCGATCACATGTCCACATCTCAAACTGTACACGAACTGCATGAGTGACTGCGTCCCATGCCAAGCTGCTGCAAAGATATACTGTAGGTCCATTTGCGCTGTTGCCCCAGTCTCACCGAACTGCAACTTTCGGCGACCAGGGACCAAATCGTACGTATCCTGTACCTTTGGAAGTTGTCATCTTGATTTTGATTTTGAACCGGTCGCGCATTGTCGCAGTACGCTCGTTTTGTGATCGCAGTACGGGCCGCATGGTGGCAGTGCAGTCGTCGTACACTCGTGCGACCGCAGATCGACAGCAGACCGATCGTCGCGAAGAATTCTGAACAGTTTAACATTCCTCGCGGCGACTAAAATGGCTACAGCAACCGTACGGCGACCTGCAGTGCGACCGACCACGACCACATTGCGACCGTACTGGGACCTTACTGCGATGGGCCGCGATTTGGTCCAAAAATTGGTCTTGGTACGGTCGCAGCCTTAGTGAGACTGGGGTATTAGCGACGTTTTTTTTTAAAAATTGCGATTAATTCCTTAACGCGTTAACTCCCTTACTGACAGTTGTTACAATTTCCAGAAGTGAAATACGGTGAAAAAAATAATAAAAACATTGTCGCATGGTAATAAGTTGCAGACTGAGAACGGAGCAGCGAGCAATTGACAGGCAATACTTACACGAATTTGTTGGCTATGCGGTGTTGGTCAGACACGAACGGAGCGGAAGTGACGTAATCACGACGTAGACGTTCCACTTGCGGCAGCAGACTGCAGTTGCCGGCTACCCGGACGTAGGTTGAGCGAGTTTCAGTAGCGACTAGTGACGTCATCGGTTTACGGGGACCAGCTTCAGCAGAACAGGTGCTCCGAGACGAGGTGTTGTGTCTGGGACTGGAGTCATCAGCGCCCTTGGTGTCGATGTAAAACTGGTCTAGCAGCTGACTAGCACTACCCGGATGTTGTTTCATGTTGACACTGTCACGTGACGTGCCCAGGACGCACTTATTGGCTGCCACCGCATTGCAGGCCGCCGCGGTGCATGCCGGTACATCGCCGACACTTCGTTCCGCAATAAACGACGTCTCAGCTACGTCATCGTCAGCGGTTGACCACCGACATCGTCCGTTCAACTTGCGGTGTGGTCCGACGACCGGAAGTAGGCTGGTACTCGGCGTGGGAAATCGATTCAACTGAAGCTCATCTGCTGCCATTAGTATCAGCTTGGCTGCCGACCGTCAGCAGTGGCGACGACGCTGAAACAACAATACACGCCAGCCAAAATCTAATTATTTATTAGCATCAGTGATATACCGGTTGATATCTCAGCTTGGTCAGTGGTCTGTCCGTCTGTCACACAACTTTGTACTTTGCCGAAGCCGCTGAACAGAATGAAATGCCATTTAGCACGGTCATTTGTGTGCTCCTATATATTATAGTACTATTTGGTTAGGGACTTCGGTCCTTCGGAGAAAGGAAATATTAATATACTGGCGGTTAAAGTGTCATCGAGCCGCGGTCGTCGGAAGAAAGTGTTTGCGGCGGTCGTTATTATACAGAACAGTAACGTCGTGACTGGACAGGATAAATTTTCGGCTGTCGGAAGTTTTTTTCTCGACGGAAAATTTCGTCTAAAAATGTTAAATTTGGAGCTAAAATCCAATATTATGGAAAAAGTTAAAACAAAAATAACAATTTAAGCTTTCACAATGTCGTCTGTCGGCAATTTGAAGTATGTTGAAAAATTGCGACTTCTAGCCCAAACAACTTGTTCAACCCAAGACGCAGCTGATACAGAACCAATATATTGCTGCGAAAATTGTTGTGCTCATTGATTTTTATCTCTATATATCCTTTCGCCAAAATGAGATAATGCAGCAGCTTAAACTCTATCATTGTCGTTGAGATAGCTCAAAAAGTTACGAACAAATTTCGATGCAATCTTGCGCAGTCGCATCAAATTCGAAAAGTAAAAAAAAAGTTTTTCAGAGTTGAAATTCGATGACCATTCGCGTCCTTTACTTGCTTCCGGCGACTATCGGCAGAGACTGTCCAGGCAATAGTTACTTTTTTGTTTTTTTTTCTAGCCGTATTTTTGCAGCAGATAACGTTACGGACGCTTTCAACAGCCATAAAAAAATTTAAAATTATGACAGGCCTGCGGCTGATGTCCATGTCACAGCTTGCCCACCTGTTTAGACAGCGACCGAGTAACATTCAGAGTAATCTGCGCCGATCAGTAACAAGGAACACATTTCGCCTTTTTCATTCTTGTGCTCAGTTCACGTGTATTGGTTTATCCGGTACAATCAATCCGGTATTCAATGCGTAAGCCTACTTGCAGTAAACTCGGCAGCCGCACGCACGAGGAAAATCATACGAACGTGGCAACCTACAGCAATGTCTAACGATGACGACTTCGGTCTACATTCCACTGGTGTAAACTAGACGCCATCAACACACTGTCCCACCTCACCGTGACCGCACGGAGTGAACCAAAACATTGTCAACAAAAATACTGACACATTGGGCAAATCTTCCGGGACATAAGAAAAAAGTGATTATTGGCTGACTCGTCTTACCTAAAACATGTCACTACCTTGCGAAATACTTAGTTAATGTCAGAAAACTATAGTTAAAACAAATAATCAAGTAAAATTTTCCAGTTCTTGTTGTCGTCAAAAATGAAATTTAACGAACATGTTAGACAAACTCAATTCTGGTGGTGATAGCATCGCATTTAGTGTTCAGAATGCCCACCGTTTCTCAGCACGCAAGCTGTAGTCAGCAATCGGTACACCGCTCCGCCATAGTGATCGAGCCTATAATACGTACAAGATGTTTTCATTTTGCGCAGCGTCGTCGCCAGAAGATTGTCCACGGAAACTTCATTACGTTCTTAAGAATAAACTCTTTCATAACTCTTAAAGTGCGGATTGTTGATAAATGCTTAATATTTTTAAATGAAACCTATTTTATGAAGTGTTTTCACGAATTTTCAAAGTTTACAAAAATCGTTTAAACTGATACAAAAAGTAGGCCCTGAGTTGAACAAATATTGACTACAGTTTTATGTAAAATGCAGTTACTGCCGCCAGTCCTGTGTCAGAACGTTTTCAAGTTCATCACTCGATCAGTAGCTTCAGACCGTCATCGCGTACACCACAATGACCACATGCTGGTTTACCGACATAGTTTTTTTAAAGCAAAATGCAACATTTTATAGACTATAAGTCGGCAGAATTGTAGTCCTAACAGCTGCGATGTTAAATAAAACAAGACCTAGATTTGCCTGTTGCGTGCGCACTGCAGCGTGCGTAACCCGGTCAGTGTTTTTTTTTTGTAAAGCAATGTTATTACAGGATAAATCAAGCGTTTATTTCGTAATCGCGTTTTTTTCATTTCAGAGCGCGACCGTTGATCATCGGTATTTTTGGAAGCATTGTCACAGGTACAACGACTGAGGGCCAGGCACGTGCACTGCATGGTGGGTGGGCCTACTTCAAGCGCATCCACACATCTAACGCAATGCTATGCGCTCATCAGCGACCGTATCTTAGCACTGAACACTAAACACGAACACTTTACGCGCGACAGCAGATATGCCTAACGCGTCTTAGCTATCGTAGAGACGTTCGGTGTGTCCATGTGTCAGACACACTCTGCAGCCCCATCAAAACGGTGCAAAATAGGATCACGATCGAGATCATTGCTGTGGGCTGCCGCAAGGACTCTAGTTTTTGTGACGTAATTTCGTGCAGCTGGGTGATAAGCTTTCTCTTGAACAAAGGCGTCAAAGAGGGGTACTCTTCCCTAAGAAATAATTATTTACCGCCATTGGTTTGTCTAACGTAAAAACTGCTGACGAACTTTTTGGGGTATTAACATCTATGACCCCAAACGACATTAAACTCCATAAATAGGGGTTTTAGCGATTTTTTTGCAATTTTAAGCTGTGGCGCACAATTCAAAAGTGAATTGCGCCAAAATGATTGATAAACCAGAAACGGGACAACCTGCGTAGGAAATTTTTAGCATTAAACGTAGATTTTGGCAGTTTAAATTTTGGCCCCTTAGGTTCAAAAAGTCCTCCACATATGGCGTCAAATTTGGGTACCCCTTCAAAATGCTCGATTTCTGTTACCATCCATTAACTTACCATAAAAACGGTTGCAGATAAAGACAAGCTTGCTGCCTATCATAACAACCATTGCTAACGAGCTTAACGAGAGTATCAACATTAATGACCTTAAACGACATTGAAATCTAAAAACGGCTTTAGTGTTTTTCGCGATTTTAGCCTGCGATGCGTATTTTGACAGCGAACTGCACCGTCATTAGCCTACTGGAGACAGATCACGACATCTGCATGTGGAAGAAATCGCCGCCCCGCTCCGGCCCCGGCGGTGATCTCCCATCACGGTCGTGGGGTTGCTCCTCAAGCCCGTGAGCTGTGTGTGTGTGTGTGTGTGTCATCGACAAGAGACATAATCAAACTCAGTGGATAATGTTAATCATTTATTAAATGCACGCAACAACTGTCAGGCTAACTCCGGACTAACCCTCGACTTAGTGCCTGGTCTCCTTTTTATAGTCCCACCGAAAATGGTGGGGCTTGTGGCGGGGTCAGTGGCGGGGCTATACCTTGCACAGGACCAAAGATGGGAAGTTGTGGCGCCCAGTCCACCACGTAATTGGGCAGCGCAAGGACCACACCACCACGGCAGAACGACACTACATGCATATGAAATTTCTAGCATAAGAAGTAGATTTTAGCAGTCTAGGCTAAGTTTCGACTCCCTACGTTCAACGAATTTTTACTCGGACGTCAAATTTTGGTAACCTTTAGAACGCATTATTGTTTTATTCCACGTTGTACACTGATTCCCCAGACTACTCTGGACTCGCATTTACGGTTTGCGTTACGATGTTCTCCGTTAATCTGTGACTGTCAGCGCACCAAAAATGCGTACAGAAATACTTTCGTTCAGAATACGATAACAGAAGCAAAAGAAAAAAAAATAACGCAATTTTGTTACCCTTTTGTTGCGCATACTTTCTCTGGATTGTTTTTAACCATTACGTGGTAACAGAAATTTTAACAAGCAAACATTAGCCGACAAACATCACCTTACTTCAGTTAGAGTTCAGATACTTTTGTAGACTTAGTTCGCTCCATACACGTTCGACATAACTCCACGAATAATGAATGAACGTGAAGCTTTTTTTCGTCGAGGAGCAAAAGTTCCGTTGTCAGTCACTCCGTCAGTCGTCGAACGGTAGAAAGCGGCTGTCATCGAAGTGCAGTATACAACGTGCGGTCAACTCTTCCGCTACAAACGCACTGCGCGCCGAGCATATAGGCACTGCATGCTGCCTTCGCTCGACTGCCTCCACCAAATATGTCGACATCCGTCAGACCTACTGACGAGCTTCTGTAGCTGCTCTTATCTGGCGCGACCAACTCGGACACGGTACGAGTTATGCGCACGTCGACAAAGCAATATGTTCATCTATCCCACATCGTCGAGGAGCGATTCTGTCATAACCGTGGAGAAACTGGTTGCTGGCATGCACACGGACTCGCGAATTGATCATCCGCTATTACTCCTAGTACTCGAAAGAGGCATCAAAAGGGAAAAAAAATAACAGATGGCGTCAGAGACAGAATAGATTATTTATGCCAGTAGCCAGCAAAAAATATCATATGCTCCCTACTTATCATACGTATTATATGAATCGAACTAAGCAATCTGGTGAAACTGCGTTCGGTACTGCAGCATGCATAGCGCGGGTCGGTTGTCATCTCTGCAGTAGCTCATAACAGAACAATAACTCAACCTGGTTACCGACCTGACCGCCAGCTTGTTACAGACTCGTCCCAATTCATGCTGCCCAATTTTTTCAGTCTCCGTACTACAGCCGTAGACCTTAAAGGTAAGCGCAAATCTTACAGACTGCGACCTGCATCTTGCCCACTTCCGTCCCATAAGCCGCATTAGGCTATTCATCTTGCTGGTCAGTTTACGGACTCTTTAACTCGAAAACTAAAATGCGTACAAAAACAAAATTGGTAGATCTGCCGGCCGTCAAACTAGATTTGGTGCATTATGAATCCAAATCCGAGTATCACATTAGGTGAGTGAATTACAGTTATACTCACTCCAGCAGTGCAGTAAAGGCTTAGGCCTACCGCGCGATACATGTCGTGCAAAGCGCAATATTGCTACCGTAAGTTGGCCGTCAGTACGTCCGTCCGTCTGTCTGGAGCGTCGATGTGTCGTTGGTTGAAACTATTAAAACGTAATTACTAATTGGACGAATAATTAGCTTGGGTCATCTCATCTCCCATGCATACACTATTTGAGCTCGTGCGCCATAGTCAAAATTGCGTATTTGCCTTTCAACTGCCTATCGTAGTGCTAAAAATAATACCATTTCCAGACAGGCGGCATACTGTTAGTTATTGTATTATACATCCTATTGTCAGTCACTGTCCAAGATTGTCGCACTTCTCGTGAAATAGCCATGACCAAAAACTTTATATTCGCTGCGAGAATTACCGCCATATAGGCCCTAGTGCCCTACTCATATTGACGCCATATTGGCCAGCTATGTCCGTCAGTTTGTACGCGATCCGTTCGCAGTTCGTCTCTTCGCACCCGAGGGCTCCAAACATGAAAACAAAAATGTAGAAACAAGAAGCCCAGCTGTCTCTAGGGTAGTCGACCGTACTGATTGTCAGTGATTTTGAAGGTCATCTATGATTGATGATTTCTATTTTGTCTGAAAGGCGTATGGCACTTCTTATTTCATAGTAACCTTGGTCTTATCTCTCACCGTTTTCGAGATATGGTCACGTTAATTATGGCTTAAAACTTTCCACTGACAATTGTGGCCAGACCGCTGCAGATGGAGACATTGTTACTACCGACAGTCGCCAGCGCCCTATCCGATAGTAACATCGCCGACCCCATAAGACTTACCGTTTAGCCACAATATATCCCTGACAGACCGACGGATAAACGAACGACAACTCCTACCAATAACTCGACCGTTACTTAAGTACGGTTGGCTAAAAATTGACGTGACGTTTATCACGACAGAAGTAACCGCGGTCTGCCAATTTTCAGTTTCAAAAGTCAAAGGTCAAAGTAGAAAGCCTCAAGGAAAAAGTACATCGAGTGGCTCCAGTTTTGGCTGCAAACGTAAGCTAAACTAAGACCCTCGGCAGCTGGGCAGACGGCCGCATACATGTAGGAGCCTTTTTGTTTTACACGCACCACATGATTAAATGGTTAAATGCTATAGCTCTTCATAGGAAACCTATAGCGTCACCCGCTGTATGGGATCACACAGCCACCCGACACAGGTGAACGCGCCCGCCTTAATCCCAGCCAGATAAGCTGGTACTCGATTTACCTACCCCGGAGGGATGAAAGGCTGAATTGACCTAGGCGGCTGGTTACATAGCGAGATAGTTTACCTGCCCGCAGGCAGTCACCCATGAAAGTACTAACCCGGCCCGGCGTAGAGTAACTTCGTTGATCGGATGAAACGCGTTACCGATACGCCATCGACCAACGTGAGCGTGAAATTCTTAACAACCCATTGGCAGTGTAGCAATCAGCTTGGGTCTGATTGCAGCCTTCTGTGCCGATTTCATACCCGGAAAACTGCAAAATACCGACATTTTTAAATCTCGCAGAAACCAAAATGCTGCTTAATCTGGCCACCAAGCACAAAACACCTAGGGTTATATAGGACAGTGCTAAACGTATAGTATACTTGCTTGATTCAGCGACAAAATGAGTCAGATATCCACTGACGACGTAAACAGTAGCCGTATTCCGAGTCATGCCAAGTAGAAATGGGTTGATAAATCGCAGTAGGCCCTACGACGTATACTCGGCTACTGCAACAACAACAGCAACCGTCTCGGTGCAGTGTGACCCGACTGACCAACATCAGTACATGTACGAGCCGTATCTATAAGTCGGTTGCAACACAGCCATTCAGCTTCCCATACGTAACAACTAAAGACTGATATGAATTCTGATAAAAAAACTTTGTTATGCGGCTGTCCGCATAATAACTTAACCACTAATTCTTTTTTATACGTCTTTATCGGATATTATAGCGAATTATAGGGCGATTAATAGTTTAAGTCCACAACATCATTCACTGGTGATTTTCAGAAATGTAGTCTAAAAAAACAAGAAGCCCAGCTGTCGCTAGTAGCCTAAAAGCCGACCGTACCGCGCTACGTCTGAAGCATAGCGTCCGACTTCCAATCACGGATAGAAAGCGATTTCTTATAGGGTGTTTACACGATCCAGCAAACGTCCGGCATTAGCACGTGAATTTTGAATACATTTGCTGGAAGTTTTGCCGGACATTAGAGGTGACAGAGTTCCACGCATGCACGCTATGTTAACGAAACGCTTCTCTCAAAAGCTACAATTAACGATAAACAGCTATAGTCGTAAATAATCAACAGAAAGATCGGACGCAGGTTTCGCAAATTTTTCTCGCAATAAAAGCGCTTTGCTAGAGAAGACGCGCTACAGCCCATACAGTTCCTGCTGCAGTTCTGACGTTCAATTAAGATCATCCAAGGTCATTGAATTTTATGATCGTCTGACAAGGCGATGCCACTTTCTGTTAGTGATTAATTTTTACAGTAACCTAATTGGTCCTATCTCTCATCGTTTCTAAGATACGGCCACTAATAGCTTAAGACTTTCCATTGAGAATTGCGGCCAAACCGCTGCAGACGGAGACATGGTTACTATTGATAGACTGTAGGAAGTCGTCAGTGCATTCGATGGTACGATCTCATACGGCTTAATTTACCGTTTAACCACGTGCGTACAATACCGCACGATTGGCATTGGCCTATTAGGTCTACCTTTCAAAGTCAACCAAGGTCAATGATTCTCATATATGTAATCTACAAATGGCGTATGCTATTTTCTATTAGTGGTTAATAGCCTAATAGTTTTAGCCCTATCTCTCACCGTTTCCGAGATATGGCCGGTTTGCTATTGAATTCCCGTTAATTCATACAACCCCGATTTGAAAATGTTCCCCTTGCACCTACACATCGGCTGAAATTTTGCATGTCCGAGTTTCACATACATTAGGAATGCTGGTTATATGCGAATATGCGATCGCATGTGCGATCGCATATTTTGCCAAAACTCGCATATCGCATATTTTTCCGCATATATGGCATTTTTAAAATCGCATTATGCGAAAATTATGCCGCATGCCGCATATCCAAGAATTCGCATATATTCGCACATATGCCGCATATATTTGTTTTAAGACCGTTAAATATTTTTGGCGGCTAACGATTACCGGTATCCACAATTAGAGGATGAATAAATGAAGTCAAAAATGTCAAAACTGTGCAGAATAGGCCTATCAATGATGCATGATTATGATTCTCCGTCACTCGAAGATGCATGCTGGAAATATGCGGAAAACTAGAAAGCAGTCAAGACAATGTTGTTCGCCAGGTGGTGTCACCATATTCGCTTTGCCAGCGGTTCCCTTATGTTCCCTTTAACACAATGGTAACGAAAATTTCAAAGTGATCTAAAATCCACGATTCCTGCCGGATCAGCCCCAAAATTGAATCACTTTGAGCTTATGTTATGCCCGACATTCCCTCAAAATTTCAGAAAGATCCGTCCATAACTTTTTGAGTTATCTTGCTAACACAGAGACAGACAGACAAAAAGACAAACAAAAACCGGCAGAGGTAAATATATCGCATATATGCGTTGCATATTTCGCCAAATTCCGCATATTTTCCCGTATATTTTGTCTCAAAAAGTTACGCATATTTTTAGAAAATTTTCCGCTGTAATTAAAACCAGCATCTCTAAATTACATGGCCGATTAATCATGTGAAAAGTTTTCGAATACCACTTGAAACTTAGCTACAATACATCCGTTACAGACGAAAGAACCGACGGTCGAACGGACAGACAACAACTCGTACCAATAGCCTAGCTTGACCGTAACGCGTCGGCTAAAAACAAAGAAAAGGAAAAAAATGCAGAAAAAAGTTTTTTGCATTCGAGCTTAGAGTGACTAACCCCGGACCAGGGAACAATACGTAAAATTATTTAACCTGGCCCTGGGCTGATCATAACACTTTTTAACACAGTCATTGACAGCTGACTATCAAAACCTGCTTCCAAATATTTTGCTTTACGTTCTCTTAACGCGGGTATGAATTAGCACTTTGTAAACATTACCTTGGAAGGAGGCGTGGCTCCTTGGCGCACCTGTGGCACGTTGTCGACAGGTGTTTTGAATGTTGAGGATTTGATTTTATGATTTTGTTTGAAGCATTGGTCGTACAGGAAGCGAAAAGTTGAATTGTCCGTTGTGAAGCTAGTCTGGAATGTGGAAACACCGGTAAACGATCAATCGTTTTACTTATCAATTATAGCCGATAATATTCGTACCCTCGCACCCTCGGGTGCGAAAAACGTGGACGCTGTTCGCACCCTGCGGTATTAACTGGCTCTCATGTAGCTAATCACAGGGCAAAGCCTCGATTTTAACCTTAACTTTAACCACAGATTGTCGTAAATGACCGCATGGAATCTTCGACAGGAAGGTGTACTTTGCGGGATGCGGAATTTTCGGAAGGTGTATTTGGTAAAAATCTATATTATAGCCGCCACCCCAGATTGCTTCAGAAGTGACTGATCAAACAACGTAAAAGTTTATAAAATGATGAACCTCAATATCTGCAGTGAAATACCATCATACTGAACACTATTTCCATGATTGACCTTCACTGCATGTAAAACTGCAGCATCGTGCAGCTGCATGACCGACAATTAAACGTTATCGCCACAAACCGCTGCCATTATCAAACTCGAAACTATATCAACCGCCAAACCGCAACAGACGCACGTGCTTACACAACAGTCTAGACAAACTGACACCACCAAGTGACCTAACGTGATCACGTGATCACGCGTATAGACCGGTGCTTGGACTGGCGTACGCCCACAAGGTCACGACGCACTCAGTCAATGTCAGTAAATAACATCTGGCTAGCATCAGTTTGGAAGCAGGTTTTTCACTATTTACTTTTTTTCGCTAACATGAACAAACTAACGCGGCATAGCGACACCTAGCGAGAGTTGAGAACATAAACAACAAATATGGATTGATATCTGTATAGATAAAGTCCAACAAAGTCACGTATAAATGAGACCTAATATTAATGTATGAATATCGGCATGCAATTTACAGCAACATTTCAACATCGGTAAGTCTACTGCTAGTCAGAATTTGTGAACAAAAACCAGCCGTTTTCATGCGGTTATAATATAGACTAGTACCGGTGTATTTTGCTGAATTTTCGTTGCGGAAAAATCTTGTGGAATAAGGTGTATTTTGCGGAATGAAAATTTGCGGAAAATGATGCACTTGTTGTTGTTAAGTTTTGTCATAGTTTGTGGCCACCGGCTTAATTGCTTGACTGCTATCATGACGATCAGACAGTTTCGGAAATGATTAGCTTCAATTATTGCAGTCATGGAAATAGTGTTCGGTATGATGGTACTTCACTGCAGATATTGAGGTTCATCATTTTATAAACTTTTACGTTGTTTGATCTACAAAATGCATGTATTATTGTCCACTTTTTATGAGGTTCTTGGTATTGCTTTGATTAACAGTTTTGCCACTCCACAACTTGTCAGTTAGCAGTGAATTGCAGTTTATTTATTTTTGTTAATTTTTTGTATTTCAGGAAATTTGACAGAGAAACGTCACAGTCACGTAATAAAAGCATTAGTTTGTCAGCAAGTGCAGTTCACGTGATGAGAGTAATACAGTTAAAAGCACTGCGTTGGCTTGGCCTCGGGTTTGCAAGTCGTCGACATCGACTGGGCTGTGTCGTTGTTATTGTCTTCATCTTCATTCTCATAATGCATTTCCTCACATACAGAGATCCTGAATGGGTTAGTGGCTGCCAGTGTTGTTACTGTTCACTAAGCGAAAATGGTAAACAAAAAGATTATGTGTTCATCGGATTTTCTCTCATTTCTGTCATTTGTCTTGTGTGTCTGTGCACAGTGGCATGACGTCACAATGATGTCATTGCATCACTAGCAAACTGTGTATTGTCTGTGATGTCACCACTAGTGAAAGCCGTTTTCGAGTGTTGACTGATATTGCCTTTACATAGCTTTATAAACTGTGAAAGCCGCTTGTTAGAATGCGTAGGCCTATATCTGATATGTAAGTTTTTACTCGATTTAATGCACAGTGAATCTGACACTTAAGATAATAATATTTCATTTTTTCTTTCTTAACAGTGATGGCCAATATACACTGTGTCCCAAAAAAACATCCCCAACATTTTCAACTGTATCATGAAAACCAATTATCAAATTTTAATAATTTTTGGCACAAATATTCCTGACACAACTTGCCATCAAATGACCGTTCAGTTTCTCACCTCAACCAATGTATGCTTCTGCACTACCTAGGGAAAGTAGATCAAGCGAAATATGCATTAAAATAAACAGAAAACCTGAAAAAACATCCCCAACATCATTGATCGTACCTTGAATAAAGATTAGCAGATTTTAATAATAATTGGCAGAAATATTTATGACACAACTGGCTATGAAATAAGTGTTCTAGTTTTTACCATACCCAACGTCTGCTTTTGCAGTTCCTGGGAAAAGCAGACCAGGCATAATATGTGTTAAAATAAATGGAAAAACGTCAATAAATTCTATCTGTCCTAATTTGTGGGCCCCAACAGCAGGTTTATTACAAGGTTTGACTGTCTTGCAGCAGTGTATCTACCAGAAGAAGTTTAAGCATGTTTGTAACGTCAAGAAGTGACTGGTAGAGCCTGTATTGGTCAGGAGCAGAACATTATCGATACTGTAGCTGTCAAGTGGGCCAGTGTACAAGTGTCATAGTGGGCCAACACTTCAAGCAGTTTTACTGTAGGCAGTTAGAAAAT
>Ga0209367_1005384_pt1 | contig 17740 bp, 12 predicted proteins | sample WorMetLIZISLAND2_FD_187412 | JGI IMG/M metagenome (GOLD analysis project Ga0209367, IMG submission 187412) | Marine gutless worms symbiont microbial communities from Max Planck institute for Marine Microbiology, Germany - Olavius geniculatus... ... | reverse complement strand
CATGCTGCTTATCATAACAAGCACTGGTGACAGGCTTTTTGGATTTATCAACATCGATGACCTTGAACGACCTTGAACCCCTCAAAAAGAGGTTTTTAGTGAATTTTTCGCAATTTTTGGATGCAGAGCACATTTCAACACTGAATTGCGACGAAGTGGCTGGAGATAGACCAGGACAACCTGCGTATGAAATTTTCAGCATTCAACGTAGATTTTAGCAGTTCAAGTCCCGACGCCCTAGGTTCAAGGAGGCCGGCGCAGGCAGGCGTCAAAGACGGCTACCCTTCTAAAAAGTGGTTTTTTCCGTCCGTCCGTCTGTCTGTCACACTCGTGATCTGTATCAAAACGGTGCAAGCTAGGATCACGAAATCTTCACTGTGGGCTGCCCGAAGGTCTCTAGTTTATCGTGACAAAATTTCGTGCCACTGGATAATTGCGGTAAAATAACCGCAATTATCTCATGTAGCGTAAACACGGTTGCAGATAGGCACAGACATGCTGCTTATCATAACAAGCACTGGTGACAGGCTTTTTATTGCTGTCAACATCAATGACCTTGAATGACCTTGAACCCTAAAAATACGGGTTTTTAGTGAATTTTTCTGCGATTTTTGGCTGCGACACACATTTTAAGAGTAAATTGCGCCAAAATGACTGGAGATAGACCTGGACATTTTGCGCATGACATTTTTTTTAACATAGAACGTACATTTTTAAGAATCTACAAGTAGTTATTTTACGGCTATTGGCTCGTGTTGCTTGAAAACGGTTGCAGATCGGCAGAGACATGCTGCTTATCATAACAAGCAATATAGTGACAAGCTTTTTATTGGTGTAAACATCGATGACCTTAAATGACCTTGAATTTCTATAATAGGGGTTTTAGTGTTCTTTTTGCAATTTGTGGCTGCGGCGTAGATTTCAAGAGTGAATTGCGTCAAAATGGATAGAGTTAAATCAAGACAGCCTGCGAATAGGAACAGCTAAGGCTGTCGCGCGTCTCATGAGCTTTTCTCAAATTACTTGTTTTGTATTTGTACACGGAGCCAAAATTTACTCTGGTGTAAATTAGGACAAAAACAATTAGACGACAGCAAGATGATCGATAAACTTCTTAACCACGACCAAATTAAGGAAACTTAATACCGACACGGCACGTCATTATTACTGTTAGGCGTATCTGACACTTATGGGTTATCATTGTAAAGTTGCTTGTGAAAAGACGCCGTGCATACTACGTCCAGCTTTCGCATTTAATAAACTTACCCACAGTTATTTTTTTCGTTACTTTCTTAGTAGAAACAAAACGAGAAACCGATCTATTTCAGTTCAACGACGTGCCGCAGTTGGTGAAATGACGAAACGTAGGATGGCGCACCTGTAAAATTCGGTCGAATATCTGAAGTGCTCCGGGCGCAGCGGCAGGACTGCCGGGTCTCAATGCACTGACGTAGACGCCCTTCTCATAGAGACCGTCGGACAGACTGAAGCCGTAGTCAAAGTCGTCGTCCGTGTTATTAGCACCGCATCCCTCAGCACTGCTCGCTGAACCGCAGTCTGCGTCGCTTGAACTACCAACCTACTCGCCGACACACCACATACTCGATACGATCATTATTTTGTTGAACGATGCAATGTTTTAGCTTTCCTCATTTTATTTGTTCAAAAGACAATAAAAAGTGACACGTAGTAAACAGAAAAACTGCATAGCTAAGGACTCTCAGTCTCAGTGCTCTGACAACAGCCTACAATGTAGTTATATTAAAATTGACAGACAGCAAGAATCTTCTACAAAAACGTAAAAGTATACGTTTTAAACCAAAATCTAAGCTAAATAGAAGCTCTATGTATTAACGAAATATCGCAACTCTTCCACAGAAATACGATGCGATATTAAAAACTCACAAGACACTTAAAACCGACCGGTGTCCAACTATTGGCGCACGGAACCAAAAACAATAAAACTGTACTGAAACTGAGCAGTGATATTTGTACGCGTTCTTTCTGTTACTCGGAACCCTTGGACACTGGGACCTTGGTTCATCCCGCATCCAACTGGACACATTGGGCCACACTCCGACGCCATCCGTGTCTGTCAAGAGCTGCCACCTCTGCTTTTTCCCAGATGAACCCCATCTTTTGTAAGTTTTTGTTGACTGTGCTCCTCCAGTTCGCTTTTGGTCGATCTGGTCCTCTCTTATATCCTGATACCTGCCAGGACGGTGCTTGCTGTGGTATGCGCTGACGGTCCATACGCGGAACATGTCCAAGCCAGCGTAATCGTCTTTCTCTCAGTATGTTTTCTATGGTTTGTTGTCCGGTTCTGGTTCTGATCTTAACGTTTGTTATTCTGTCTTCCCAGGAGATGCCCAGTATGCTCCTGTGCCATCTGTGATGCGCAGCATCCAGTCTTTTTGTTAATGTTGCTGTCAATGGCCATACATCAGCACCGTAGAGGTGAGTTGACAAAATTATTGCTTCATATAACCTTGTCTTCACTCTCAGGCTAATGTTGACGTTTTTCCAGATCTTTCTCATTTTACCAAACACTGCTGCTGCTTTTCCAATTCGTACTTTGACATCCTTTTCACAGCTGCCGTTGGATGATAGATAGCTGCCAAGGTAACAGAAAACGTCTACTTTTTCTATAACTGAACCTGCAGCCTGTATATCTGATCTGTCACTCCAAACACTGGTGGTCATCAGTTTACATTTTTCTGCGTTAATGTGTAGACCGACTTCGTTGGCTTCTTTCGTAAAGGTAGATGTTGTCTGTTGCATGCTGTTCCACGAGTCATCAATTAGTGCGATGTCATCGGCGAAATCTAAGTCACACAATGACTCGTCTTCAAACCACGTGATCCTTCCAGTACTGTTTTCCGTGGTCCTCCGTAGCACCCAATTTATTGCAATAGCGAACAACAATGGTAACAAAATACAACCCTAACGAACACCTGTCTCTACCTGAAACCAGCTACTTGTGTCGCCATTAACCCTGACTGCAGTGCTACTCTTCTCATAGAGCTTCCGAATGACTGTAACTATCTCGACACCAACGATTTAAAATAGCCTTTCCTCAAACATTTTATGGATTCTGTTTTTAAAAAACACTTGAAAACATTTCTTTTCACTGCCTGATCGACTGTCGTCTAGCGCCTCTGAAGCTTTGCATACGGCGCTATATAAATATTAATATAATAATAATAATAAGAAGAAGAACAGAAAAAAACAGAAGATGACAAAATTAATAAAACAACATTTAGACAGTAAAAAAATTAAATTATGAAAGGGTCAAAAAAATATATTTTGCAAACTAATGAACAAGCAACCGAACATTTCCATTCCATGTTCGATGAACAAGCAACAACATTTCGCTAGTTACAAACCGAATCCATGCGACAAGCAGTTTCAGTGCCGTCGCCTCGAGTTTTATTTCCCGCTGCTGTCGTTGTTGTCGCTGTCGTTGTAGTTGTCGTTGTAGTTGTCCCAGTGTCTCGACTGCGTAGAATGCCACGCTTCCTGTATTGTAGTTGTTGTTGCTGTAGCTGTCGCCGATAGAGAACAATCTTGACGAGTTCGACGGGCGTAGGTGTGAATATGCTGTCCAGTAGTTCGTCGATGCGATTCAGTTCAGCCTCGTCAATGTCCAGTCTCGGTGAACTTGCCGACCCTGCCGCCAACAGCCAGCGTCCAGTTATCTATTACGTTAACTAAGAGCCTTGAGAATTGAAATAATGATGAAAGCAGTCTATACAAACGCACATACATACATACATACATACATACATACATACATACATAAATTTTTTAAAGTGGCCTAATGTTCCGAAAAACTGCTAAGCCACTGCGGAAACCTGATATGGGAGCCTGAAAAAAAGTTTAGTTTAGAAAAAAAAATTTAAACAAAAGTGACTTTTAACGGTTACAGAAAACAGGCAGTGTAGGAGCAGAAGTGACGTCATGCGGCAGAGTGTTCCAGAGTCGACTGCCGGCGAAAACAGTCGGTCATATTACGTTGACTCACTTGTCTGCAAAAGTTTCGAGCGACGCATAGACAGCCGTTAAGCTATTAGCTTGTTTAAACATTTTGTTGCACATAATATGTGACAATAAAGCTTGCGGTGCAAATCTCACCGCAGATCATTTACAAACAGCATTTAGCAAGTTGCTAAACTATCGTGTGCCCAGGTCAACTCAGCCTCCTAACCTTAGCGACATGAAAAATGGAAGGTAGGAAATATTTTCCAAAACTTTTTAAACATTGTATTTTGACTCGTTTCTTGAAATTCAAGTTGAAATCGAATACATTTGAGACTCGGTTAACTGTAAGAGCAGGTTCCATGCTACCTTGCCCCACCCTCACTCTCCTACAGGCGCTGTTTTACTTTTTTTCGGACGAGTACATGCAATGAGTGATATGATAGGTAAATAAAGATTGATTGCACCGCACATCATTTACTACTCGCCTGGTTCAGATGGCGAGGATGAAGCTCGACTCAGCTCTGAATTGATGGAGATATCAACCCCGCCAGCGGCTGTAGCAGCGGTAGACAGCGGCGGTGTTTTGGTTTGATGCAGCGGTTGATCTAATAACCGCATTGGACTGACGTGATGGTTCTCCACCACTGAATCCGAGCTGTCGTCGTCTTTATCATCGTCTTCGTCGTCGGCCACGTCGCTTGTTTGATGAACTCGCTGAATTTCCGACCCAACGTGTACATCCGCTGCAACAGTTTCAACGTTTCGTTCTCACCATCTATACGGCCCGTCACATTGGGTCGAAATCACTTTTCCTTAGAATTTTTTTCATCATCGTCTCTTGGTTCTTTTACGAAAAAACGTTAAGATCAACATTTGCACTGCGAAGTTGTGCCGTCGCTTAACGGTAAATGTAGAGCAGCGAAAATTAATGATTAATAGCACGATTAACCGTCACAAATTTTAACAACTAATAATAATTTTGATTAAAAGTCACGTTAATAAAAACATCAAAAGTGAATACATTGACATCATAGCTAGCTGACAAGCATCTGAAACATCCCTATTATCTGTCTTTTTTCAGAAAAAGTCAATATTTCAGTCTGTTCACACCACTAGGTTAAGAGACTCAGTGCATCTGTAACATCATTATAACCCAATAACTGAAAAAAATGGTTAAACAAAAAAAACATATTTCATTTGACAAGTATCACTGTTAGCTTTTAATCAGAATTACCGACTAATTAATTATTAATTTTTGCAAAGTTAGCTACTAAAACATTCACTCGTGTATTTTCCGTATTACCACGTATAAACGACGTAGTATGTTTCGTCTTGCACGGTTGCTCTGACAATGAAGTCGACTTAGACCCCGCTGACGTGACTGCTGTGACGCAGTTTGACCCGTAACCTTGGCGTGACCTTGACACGTCGCGACGAGTCATGAGGTCAAGGTCAGATGTCCCCAGGTCACGTGAGTCAGTGACGTCATTCGACAGGGTCTGCTTGTCGTCCACAGCAGCCGCTGGCAGTACTTCTGCTGCAACGGTGTATACACGGTGGTATGCAAATATTTGACAACTTTTTGGTAATAACTTAACAAAATCTTAATTAATTCCAACAGCTGCTGCAGAGAAAAATAAAACATACCACGTTGTGCGAGTCTAGTAGAAATAGAATAGTTACTATGAGTAGTCGTTAAAGCAATACGATGCACTTGCACCGTCAGGCAGAATCACTCTTGTGGCGCAAGATGATTCCGCCTATTCCTACGCATTTCTCCGTAGCGTGTCTGCCTATCTGTTTGTCACATTCGTAAACCTGCTTAAACCGTTCGACAAAATGAAACGCCATCTGGCAGTTACGCATTGGCAGTGTCCAATGAGACACTGCGTCAGGCGGTGGTCCCTAGCCCACAGCAAAAAGGGGAGTCAAAGCATGCGATTGCTTCCAATTTACGAAAAAGATATTTTATGATTCACCAGGTTGCAGCATTAATCTTACCAAATTACTTTGGTCTTCGTTCATTTTGCGTTAATAAACCGATGACGAACTGGTGATGACAATGAAATTATCAATTACTGTCACTATACTGGCAGATTACGGCACCTTTCAGTTGGCTGTTTTCAGCACGACACTCAGCAGTGGGATGCGTATTCGAAGCCGCTGGTGTGACGGTAGTTTCCATGACGTCGGTATCAACAGTCTTGCGTACAGCATCCCGGTTGCTGCTGCTGTTGCTGTTGTTTTCGTTGCTACTAGCAACCATCGTGACATCACGATCCCATGATGCAACGGCGCTATCGACGCTCTGCAATTGGACATGTCATCGATCATACCAAAGAACGTTAAAGAAAAATAAGGGATTTCAGGAACTTCCGTTTTACGGAATTTAATGGCATTTTTTAACTCAGCCAATTTCATTTTATTTTGAAGATTTACTAATGCACGTCGTAACGTTTGTGCTTATGTGTACATAAAATTGAATTTAATTAAAACGTTTGAATATATAAAGAAAACAACAGCCTGTTTTATGGTTGTGAAATCCAACAAAGTTGCTTATGCTCTTGGGGGCGTATTTCTGTCTCTTTTATACAATGTTAGCAGGAAAATCAAACATATCACAAAATTTTTGTAAATGGCATTATGGCACTAGTAGTATAGTAAACATATTAAGATAATAAAGATAAGTCAATTGTGTTTCACAGAGGATTACGGCAAAGTCCTGACAGAGTATTTACATCTTTAAAGAATTTTTAAATTCTCCATCGAATGCTTTCAACTTGCCAGTACGAGAAACACTTACGAACACAACAAATGCACGTAAATTAAAACTATGCGTTTGAAAACGTATACTCACACTTTGTTTAACAAAACGAGATTTCCTGTTCACCCGATCTACAGACAAAATGCAGCAAATTGAATAAAGTATAATAAACAGTCTTGAGTTCAAATTTAACTTAATTTACACCACCATATTGACAGTTTTTCATCTTTCCCTTTAGCAACGTTCGAGGATAAAACAGAATTTGTTAAAATACGTGAGTATTTTTCAAAAAATAAAACACACGTATCATACGTCTTCTATTGTTGTTTACGTATGATTTAACTAAATAAGTTAAATACTTTATATTTTAAAATTTCAAATATCTAACAGGCGAACTTAAACATCTGTGGATCGACAGCCACCCGTTCTGTAACAGCCACGACTAAAGCTCTTCGTCCTGCATTTTCCATCCCTGCAATTTGTCTCATCATTTTCAAGGTCCTACATTTTCAGCCATTTATATTATGTGGTCCGTCATTTTCAGTTCCTGCAAATTCAGCGCCTACTTGCCATCACGCCCGAAAATTGCTAATCACATTGAGCAACATTAATTTAATAGCATTAGTAACATTAGACGACGAGTAACATCAGTGAGTAACATTACGTAGTCTAATACGTTAAAACATTTGGTGCTGCCTGAAACGTCTTGGTCTTGGTTTCCTGGTCTTGAGAAAAAAGTCTTGTCTACATCAACATCACTAGTGTATTGTATAGTAACTTCACCTGTATTGATGGTGGATGCTGCTGCCGATGCAGTAACAGTTCTACACACAGTGAGCACGGCTGTAGGTCTCTGTTGAGTCAGGGCCAGTAACCTATCAACTTGCTCTGAGCTTTTGTCCTCCAGCTCAATGCCGTTGATAGCTACAACTCCATCACCGATCTTCAGTGTCGACGTCCTGACAATCAGCAACATGTCTTTGCCAAGACTGTATGCAACACAAAGGTTATTTTCGATCAATTTGGAATTCTATGAGTGAGATTCAACCTTTTGTCTTATCACGTTGTTTTTACGGGCCCCTTTTCTTCTTTTTTTCGCCTCCCCGCATTTTCGCCTTTCTGCGTTCATCTTTCATAATCCAGTTACAGGTGCATTTTTGCACACAACTACACAGCCAAGACTCTGTGCACTGAACACGCAAATCAAACGATATACATGAAGTCACATTCTTTAGTATAGCACTGTTTCAAAAATTGTATCTTCAGTGCGGCTTTAACATGCAATCTTCTGTGCGTAAGCCGCAATGCTTTTGCACGTTGCTTGACCACGTTTTGCGAACGTCGTTTAAGATGCGTCAAATGAAAAAAAGAGTCGGACAAAGGTGCTGGATTTATATGATTGCTGGTCTATATTACTGAAAGAAAAAAAACAGTAGCAATATAGTAACATACGACGCGCAAATCGCAAATAAATTTTATATACACCGTGTCTCAAAAACATGCCACATTTATGTTTTTATCAATTCCGTAAAACCTTGCCTAATTACCTCCGCCAAGGAGGTTATGTTTTTGCCGGATTTTGTTTGTTTGTTTGTTTGTTTGTTTGTTTGTCTGTCTGTTAGCAATATAACTCAAACAGTTATAAACGGATCTTTCTGATATTTTGAGGGTATGTCGGAAATGGCACAAACTATCAGCGATTCAATTTTGGGGGTGATCTGAAAGGAATCCTGGATTCTGGATCACTTTGAAATTTTCGTTACTATTGCGTTAAAGGGGGCATAAGGGAACCGCTGGCAAAGTGAATATGGTGACGCCACTTGGCGAATAACATTGCCTTGGCGAAGGTCTGCAGGCTCTGACTGCTAATTTCTAGTTTTAATAACTTTTGGCACACAACATCGCGAAGAAACTTGACGTAAATGACTATAGTTTTGCTCGTCTCACATTCATACTGTTGCTATGCTAGCTTATGAAATGCAGTATTAAGCTTAGGTGGGCAAAACTACAGTCGTTAACGTCAACTTTCTTTGTGATGCTGCGTGCCAAGAATTATTAAAATTGGGCAATTTTTTACAAAGTTATTTTAAAACAGTTTTTTGAGAAACGGCGTAGACGTAAATGCAGTAATCGTACTGTGCAGCAAAGCTGTCATCATCGACGGCTGCTATGAAGAACTTTGCACCATCAGACGCTCTCGTCGCCTGGACTATTGTAACTCCGAGTGGTCCAAAGTCAGTTGGAATTTCCACGGTAAGTCGAAGCACGCGACCCGGCGCGGACCTCGCTGAGTGAACGGCGCTCAGCTGTGCACGATTACACAACAAAGCACCAATCATGGTTATGACAATTAAACAAAAAAAATGAAAAATAGTACGCACACAAATGCTTAAAGCACAGATTGAAACAAAAGTATATATAGCCTACTATCTCAGCTCTTACAAAATCAGTTTCCCAGAAAAAGTCCTATACGAATAGCTAGAACACGAAATTACACGAATTTTATTTGAGCTTTGCTTTCGGTTTTATTCGTTTTTGCATGTAATTAATATATAAACTACGTTACTCAAAAAAGTATTTATTATAATGTTAATATGTCGTTTATTAAAAAATAAAAAAAACTAAAAGTCAACCTCGGCCAGCGAGTGAGCTTTTGTTGGCAATTTATCGGTCGTTGTCGTCGGGTCCAATCGCTCGATGAACCCTGCGGGAATACATTGATGTTGATATGCGTCAGAACGCGCAGATAACTTGTGAGCGCTGCGCGGCGACGACGACGTCGATGATGGTAATATTCGACTGAGCGGTTTTGCCGACATTCTCTCTCTATCATCACTCAGCACTCCTATGCAGACGCAAAAAACTGCAATTCAAGCGTAGTACAGAATATTAGCTTCTCAAAGCAAACGATCGTCAAAAGTCATGTGCAATTGATGCAAAACACACACGAGAGTCTGCAGGCATGAACAAAAGCAAAAGGCGCGCGGGGGGTATTTGCCTTATCCCTAAAAAGTCTAGAAATAGTAAGACTGACGTGCTTAAGCCAATCTGGAAAAAATTACTATACATTCGTAATATTTGTCTAAAAAGAAAAGTAAACGGCAATGTTGACTATGGTCCCATTGTTTCAATCAACACGCTTCCTAGATTGAGTTTAAGTCCAAGTAAGAAATGTTTCTATTGGCGTTGCATGAAAAATGTTTTACATCAAAGTAATACTGATTCGTTAGCATGACTTATTTTCTAACTACATTACATTACCAAAATTTCGGCTCACTTCACTCGAATATTATTTGTATTTTTTTCTTTATATTTGTTCCAACGCCCTTGTTTCATTTTATCATTTGAACTGCATGCAGTAAATTTGGTTAGTTGATTCCGAGGAAAATAACTAGAAATACGTTCTGTGGAACGAGTTATCTGTCCCATTGCCACGCTATGTAGCCTAGCAGCTGCGTATAAGGGGGAGGGAAGTAGATGCAAACGGCGCAATTGTCTTTCACGGGGGTCGAGTTGTAGTCAATTTTGTCCGAAAATTCGTTGCCATGGCAACAGGGGTCGGCAGGGGAAAATTTGTAATGACACCATCGGATAGCCTGAACCCGAAAATAGGGGGTAGGTGCAGACAGCGCGCAATTATTTTTCACGAGTGCCGAGTTATAGTCAATTTTTGTCCCAAAATTCGTTGCCATGGCAACAAGAGTCGTTATGAAAAAAATTCAAATGACACTATCGGATAGCCCGGGTCCGAAAATAGGGAGTAGGTGCAAACAGCGCGCAACTATCTTTTACGGGGCCGAGTTATAGTCAATTTTGTCCCAAAATTCGTTGCCACGGCAACAGGGGTCAACAGGGGAAAAATTTAAATGACACCATCGGATAGCTCGGGCCCAAAAATAGGGAGTAGGTGCAAACAGCGCGCAATTATTTCTCACGGGGTCGAGTTAAACCGCTGTGAAATATCCATTGGCTGTAATGCAAAATTTTGCAACTTTTCAATGGTTGCTATGGCAATAGGGGTTGATAGGAGGTAAATTTAAATAACACCGTAAGATTGCCCGACCTCGAGAATAAAAGGGTAGGTAAACACAGCGCGCAATTATTTTTTACGGGGACCGAGTTATTATACCGCTTTGAAGTTTCTATAGGCCGTAATGCAAATTTTAAAAAATGGGGTAAAATAGGGAAAGGAGTTATCAGATTTTTATCTCAAACAAACTCGATCTTACTTTTCGGGCCCCGATCACTGTGCAACATTTTATTAAAATCGAATCAAAATTGCGGCCGTACGAGAGTTTACAGACAGACTGACAGAATGACATAAGTGATTTTATAATCTGTCCCATGCTGTGCTATAGCAATGGGACAGATAAATATCACAGACCTCTTAAAATGCTAAATACAGACCGATGCTGTCGAATGTTGGCGGCTGTTGGAGGCGTTTAGCCGCGGCGGATGCGGTCAGCAGCTGGAGTCGAATGTGACAAGTTCGGTTTGATGCGATGAGACACTCGACTTCAGAGGAGCGTTTATGCTGCGTCTCCACTCCGTCGACAGCCAGAACACGATCACCAACATGCACCAGCCCACTTCTGTTCATATATGCACCATCAGCAACATATTACGGCTTTTTCTCTTTATCGGTGAATGGAACACCTGCAACATAAGAAGGATCCCTGAAATCAGTTTAATCAGACATACAGGGTGGGCCAAAAAACCGGACCTATTTGAACGTTGGTAACTAAGCCATCGTTACCTGTAGAAAGGCGTGCGATGAGTCAGAATTTTTTAGAATGTTGTAGACAAAAAGGGTCGAACTTGCATAGCAAATCATTTAACTATTATTTGCCTAACTTGCATAAATCTTCAACACCCCTGAAATTAAGCATTTGCCTGCACTCCATGTGTCCGAGTTCATTGAATTCAAAAACTCACTGCCAAAATGTCCAGATTTAAATTCTGCGAATTATTCAGTGTGGGGCATTGAAACAAATAGCATAGTCACAAAATTTCAGTAACTGGCCAGCTAAAACGTGTGCTAATCGAATGCTGGGCTCTGCTGATCCTGAACACATTGACTCCAGCGACCGATCAGCTGCCTAAAAAGACTGCTGACGGTTATGAATGCAAAAGCTGGGCAACTGTTTACGTCGAATTTCATCTAAACTCAACGTAGGTGTTAATGATTGTTGATATTTCACTGTACGCTGAATAATAATCTACTTAAATTCATGTGCTACTGCCAATTTAGCATGATTTTAGGGGTGAAGAAGATTTGTGTAATTCAGGCAAAGAATATTTAAATGCAAATTTGTCGTTTATTTTTTGCAGCATTCTGAAACTTTTGACGTATCACATGACTTTCTACTACTAACCACTGCTGAGTTATCAACGCTCAAACAGGTCCGGTTTCTTGGCCCACCCTGCAACTCCAGCGACTAAGCGTTAATTTATTTCAACGTGATATCTCGCATTCGTTGAGCAACTTTTTCAGGAAGCCCACAAAAGTAACTAAACGAGCCAGCGTATTGTACTCATTTTTGCGATGCATGGCCGTGCTCTGGTAAAAGCAAATTACCACGAACATATCAATTGAAAAGCTTTGCAGATGCTGCAGTCGCCGCCGCCGTAGGCCTACATTATGAATTTGTAAATGATGCTTCAAGAAAAAATGTTGTGTTGACTGTCAGTTATTTTTAAACACGCACACCTGTCATAAGTAAGACAACGGTTTAAAAATTAAAACACAGTTTCAAATTAAAACGTCAACGCAACAACCTGTCAGCGACGCCTGCGTCATAGACGCTATCAATCACGATGATGTCATCACCGTGATCAGTGACGTCATCCCTCACAGTGACGTCAAGAACTAAGTCACGTGGTTTCTCCACGTCGACCACACAAGGCCCGTTTGCCTTCTCCAGCCGCTCTGTACAGCAAAGAACCGAGTGCAGTGATAGACTGATTATTATGCGGTCGTTCCAGTAAGCCGCACGGATTATGCTCGTCCATCCGTCTGTCTGTTTGTCCGTAGTATCTTTGCTTTTTCTTTTTCCCCTCATTTTCCCACCCTTTCTTTCTTTCTTTTTCCACCATTAAAAGTAGACCCTAAAATCCAGCTAGGGGATCCTAGGGAACGCTGTAAACTAATCGGGTTGGGTCTGAAGCGGAGCATTTTAGAGCATTTTAGCCTTAAAATATGACATCGGGTGGCAACAATATTCAATAATTCTCCTGAGAATTGACTGCCCATAATGTTGCACAAATAAAAAGTTTTTGTAAGTTGCTGCCATTACTTTTCAAATATTGGGTAAAGGGGCATTCGTGATCTTGTCCTTAGTCCAAATATTTGGGAACGTGTCCCTCTATCCCATATGGGGTAAAAACTGACCGTTAACGCTGACGTCATACTCGACGACGAGAACGACGCGCCGATTGGTCAGCGCCGTGGCGCGACAGGTCAGCAGACTAGTGCAGTGCAACAGACTACATCCGCTGACGTCGATACCGTCTATTGATATGATCCGATCTCCCGCTTTAATTGTTCTTTCTCTAAATAAAACAGCAAAAAAATCACACAAAACACGTTAAAATACATAAATTCGACTCGTTATTTTAAGACAGTCAGCTAACGCAAAGTCAAAGTTAAGGTTATGACTCGCTGACAACACGATGTGTTTTGACTGATTGCATTTTATCAGTTTATCAAGTAATTGAATGGCGTGTGAAATATAAAGTTAATGCTTGTCCACGCTGTCTCTAAAGGCTGGTTCACACTAGCCGTTTACACGACGAACTGCATCGACGAGCTGGCATTATAACGCAAACAGTAACCAGTGTCGTTAACCACTCATAACCAGACATATTTGTATAAAAATTAACAAAAAAACTGCACAAGATGAAAACACGAGAATTAGGCTAAAGAAACTTTCCCAAAATTTCCAAATTACGTAGCACTACAATCAAATAAATAACTGCACATAAGTGATTTATCGCAGTTTTGTCGCATGCACATAACCTGACTAGCGACCATATTTTACGGAAAAAAAAACAAAAAAAATGAAAAACTCATTAGCAGAATAAGTCAGAAAAAATTTCTAGTTCCGCGAACTTTGTGCGCATGAAAACAAATCAGAATAATATTAACGAGTACAAACCTGTCAGCGGGCGAGTCTGGAATGACGCGTGATACAATGAGAGGTCGATGATGATGATGATGACGATGATGATGTTGATTATTTCCATCATCAGCAGCATCAGCAGCACGTAGCACTAAGCCGAACCCGCTACAGTCTGCGTCGTGCCTTGACGAACTGCTTGCGTCCAACATCAGCTCGATACGTTTACTGCGTGACGTCTGACAGGCAGCCGTCTCTGCAACGAATTGTGATTGTGAACTTTAATTACCTCCGCCATGTTTTTGCCGGTTTTTGTTTGTTTGTCTGTGCGTGTGTGTACAAGATAACTCAAAAAGTTATGGACGGATCTTTCTGAAATTTTGAGGGTATGTCGGGAATGGCATAAGCTATCAGTGATTCAATTTTGGGCGTGATCCGGCAGGAATCCTGGATTCTGAATCACTTTTGAAATTTTCGTTACCATTGATTGATTGATTGATCGATTGCGTTAAAGGGGGCATAAGCGAAACCGCTGCAAAACCGAAGATGGTGACGTCACCTGGCGAATAGCATTGCCTTGGCGGAGGCACCTGCGGGCTACGACTGCTATCTAGTTTTAAGATATGCTTTAAATGAGCAATTGTGTGTACGCGGAGTAGCTACAAAATGTCACATTCCAGTGACATTCTGATGGTTTAGTTAAACCATTTCTTGATCGTCAAACAAATATACAACATCTAACGAACACAGACAAAATTTAAGTCTCAACAATAATTTTTAAAAAAAACCTTAAGAACACTTTTTTTCATAAACGCAAATTTTCGAATTAACCGGCTTCGAATATAGGGTAGAAGACAAATTGACAAACTACGTCTAAACATATCGCAGTAGAAGGAAACAAAACAAAATATTCACGCAATCCATTACAGTTTTGGCCAAATGCCTTTGTGTTTCGTTTTTAAGTGCGTGCAACGCTTCCATCTTAGCGCTAGCAAAAAATCACGAAAGTGAAAATTGAAAAGATTCAACATCGTCGACCACAAATGCATCGGAATGCACACAAATTACAGGCTAAATTTTTATTTTGAAAAATCACGAATCACGGGTAACGCACGCAGTCCACTAACCACTGGGTGTAGGTAATTTGCCCTTTTAAGACTCGTACAGATCGACGTAACTAAATTAAACTTAACTGAATTGAACTAAATATAAACTTGCACGGTTTCATTTTTGACGAACTGACCAATGGGCAAGCTGAGTGAGCGTGAGCTACCAACAGCCGTAGACAGTGCCTACTGTAATGCATTAAATTATTGCTTGCGCATTGGTCAGTTTGTCAAAAACTAAACCATGTCAGTTCAGTTTAGTTATAAGTCGCTCTGCAAGCGCCATTGGTGAATATCCGACGCATGCGTACTGTTGACGATTGCTGGAGATCGCCGCAGTGTCAACACTAGAGGATGACGTCGATGTCGTGACGTCATCTCAAGCAGCGTCATGACGTCACGACGACGTAACTGCGTGACGTCGATGCCGTTGACCATACAGATCACGTCACCGACCTCGATACTTCCGCTTCTGTACACACGTCACACAGACAGTAAGCAAACAGTACAGATGTGTATAATTATCATTAAATCTTAGAGCCACGGAGCGTCACCTGCCCTATAGGATCACATCGTCTTACCTGCCACCCAATACAGGTAAACGCGTCCCGCCGTAATCCCGGCCAGATAGGTTGGTACTCGATTAACCTACTTTCTGCCTGATGGTTGGTTGATTACGTACCGGGATGGTTTACCTGTACGCGAGTACTAAACACTCGATAGCGACCGGACCGGGCGTCAAACCCACCAATTCTTAATCGTAAGTTCGACGCCCTGCCGTTACAAAAAAGTAAGTATAAATAAAAAAAGTAGTAAACTTGTTAATCCGCTGCTTGGATTCTATGTTTATTTGTTTGGCTTTCGTGAATTCTTTTAAGTCACATTTTAACAATAAATGTCATCAAAAGTTAAAATGTTATAGACACCACAAACTTCACTAATAAGCCTAAAAACCAGAAACTTTCTAAAAGTTAAAATCGAGCCAAATACATAATGAAAATAAGTGTTTAAAAAAATTCGCCGCGTACAAAACAGTAAAATAGTTTCTCAAACGAAAGCAATTCAAGTTACTTTTCAAAAGCTAATTTGGGTATAGAAATTGATGCCCTGGAGTCACTTGAACTTATACAAGGTGTCCCAAAATTAGCTCCCCTGCTTTAAACACGCCTAATTCAGTTTGTAGTTCATGGATTTCAACAAAATATCGTAAAGTGCATTATCTTAAAACATTAGTTACCGTCATACCTATTACGATGTACGCACTTTACCGTGCGTGCTCAGTGTGACGTCATTATGACGCCAAAGTTTATTCACATTAAGCTTATGTTCAATACGTTGTTATTGACTAAGGGATCAAGCAGCAGTTTACCCGCCCTTAACTAAAAGCTTGCGTCGAGGCCAAAAGTGGCCACTTTGAGTTTAAACTTTGAATGATAGTTTAGAATGATTGTCTTAATTGTCTTGTCAATGACTATTTCAAATTTGGTAAAAAATCTGTCAGGTATTAGTTACGATTTTACACTAACTTATCTGTAAGGGGCCCTTAATTTTGGGACGCGGTGAAAAAATACGACAACTAAATGTGCGACAAATAACGGAAAATATGTTTTTAAAACATAATACGTTTTGCTGCAACATGTGCAAATATGCCTAAATTTTAAAGAAAAACATGAAAGCACGATCGGCCGACCTCAAAAACCCTATCTTTAGAACCAAACAATCTCATGGCCTGTTGCTGAGATATGGCCATCTGAAATTTTCCAAAATGGCAGCCGGCCACCATCTTGGATCTGATCCGGTCGAAAGCAGTGTTGTCGATCAAAAAGAGACAATCGACGTTTTGGTCGGTGATTCATCATTTCGTTTCTGATGCTGTAAGCGTTCTACAAAGAGCTAATGCAGCAGCAGCAGCAGCTGTGCCGATTGCTTACCGATACGCGACACCGTCTGAGTGAAGACTGGCTACCTGCACCGGACGCGAATACTCCGAACCACCTGTTCACGAATACATCAACCACGTATCAATCACCCAAACATTGTTAAGCTGTGGACACACTGCAAAACCGCTCGCTAAAACTGTTTCATAAGCAGTTTCCAGGAAATCGCCTACGCCTAGCCTACTTCACCGTGTTGCGGGGTTGATCTTGGCGAAATCGATACACAACGAAAACTTGTGTTACTTTCAATGCTACTGTGTTTGTTATTGTATTCGAACATTTGTGGTATATAATTTTGTGTTTATAAAACGTAATTTTTATCAACTTTCTATAGGATAGACAAACAAGTGGGCTTAATATTGTAAGACAGACAAGCCGATCTGTTACAAAAACTTATATTCGTGCCTTTTCTCTCACCAAGTATACAGAGTAAAAGTTCCGCGGGTATACGGTTTCATATGTTTGCTCAGACGTTCGACAACACCAGTTTGTAGATCTATTCGACACTTTAATCGGTCGTTAGCTGTAGACTGCTTTTCAGACAAGGACGAAAACGATAACATCAAAACAATGCCTGCAATGCTGTTAGTACTTTGTGGCCAGTATGACCCCAAATACACTTATTCTTCTGTACCATCCGGCGGGTTAACGTGAAAATGACATATTGATGGGTGCCGGTTACTACATGTACAAACACAATCTATTACAAACGCTGATTGAAAGAAGGCTACAGCTTTCTGGACACATGTGCTGTACGTCCAATAATAGGAAAGCAAATATACTGCGCTTTGGAAAGATAGACGGCAAAAACAAGAGGGGAGCGTCCACAGAGAG
>Ga0209367_1005383_pt1 | contig 17742 bp, 10 predicted proteins | sample WorMetLIZISLAND2_FD_187412 | JGI IMG/M metagenome (GOLD analysis project Ga0209367, IMG submission 187412) | Marine gutless worms symbiont microbial communities from Max Planck institute for Marine Microbiology, Germany - Olavius geniculatus... ... | reverse complement strand
GGTGTGCGCCCCAAAATTTTGGACCGGCATTATAAAATTCGGCCTAGTACTGACCATCGTGCAAAATTTCACGCCGGTCGGCCCACGCATCTCGGAGATCTCGCATTGCAAAAAAAAACAAAACATCTGGGCTAAATCATAAGTCCTTCCGAAAACTATGGTTTTCGGGCGGACTAATAATCTCACTTCTAGAGCATTATACACAAAGCAGAGGCTATACATGATATAAATGTACAACAACAGAAAAAAATTAACAAAAAGCACACCTTTCTGTTGTCACCATTGAAGAGAAAGTTCGACCAGTTTGGATCAGTCTGCATAAAGTTGAAAACAAAAACCTCAGATAAGCACAGCCGCAGAATAGTTGCCCCAATCTGGTAAAAACAATCAAAAATCAACAGTTTAAATACATGCAAAATAAACATTTTAATGAACATTATGCCAATAAATTTAATAATTTGGATACTTACAAAAAACAGCAAATGTACAGAACAGCAACAACTGACAAAATAAAGCATAGTACTCCAAAATGCCTGTTTACTTCTATTACACAAACGACACTTTTACAAGGGGTGTTCAGTAAATTATAAGAATCAATGTGTTAAGACTAAATGCTGCTGATTGCACGATCAATATGAAGTGCGTACATTCCACTTCTTTACATGTCACCTAGCACTTTTTACCAGGAATTATACTGATTTTTTTTTCAAAAATTAGGCCAGCGTTCAACCTGTTTGCCGCAGCAGAATCTCACACAAGCATGAAAACATTAAAAGCACAAACCACACCACACTTATTGACAACATCCTACAAACAATATAAGAAAACTTGAGCATACCAAGTTTCGAGTTTCCTGGTCAGCCGACTTCATTTTGTCCAAAGTCTCTCCGTGAACAAGGTCAGTCGTGAGAACATGTTTTGTGGTAAGGTCCCAAATAACTTCCGGCACACAAAATGCCTCGTCACCTTCCAACAGCTTCCTATATCAAACCACCAGATCACCAGACATCACACTGCCAATAGGATCCAAAAATAATGCACTAACGCAATACTATCCACATCATTCTCAACTCGTGCAAAATCTTAGTCACACACACACTTCCTCTACCCAATCACCATACCGATGGCAATGCAAAGATACAAATATAAGCCTACATATTCCCGGAAATATAAAACAAAACTTATTTCAATGACAATAGCCACAAACCAACCAACATATAAACACTAAAAAACACAAAACGGTTGCATATTGTACACACATAGAACTCTGTTCGCTATACAATATTCACTATTCACATCAAGCAACACTACAGTAGTGATTGCAATCCCAGGATTGAATTTTCAGCCCTGGGATCCGGGATTGAGAAATTTGTAATCCCAGGATCCCGTTTTGGGATTAGGCTTACAGACTGGTCGTCATTTTGATATCTTAAATTGACTTATTTCATGCATATGATGTACTATAGGCCCCTACAGAAGGTATATCCAAACTGCAGGGACTGACGATGACTGTCAAATTACGAATTACAGTGCACAGCAAAAGCGGGACAGTGGTCACATAAATATTTCACTTACCAGAAGGTTAAAATTCTTATTTCTATCATTTAACACGTGAGAAAGTACAGTTTTAACTAATTTTTGTAATCCCGAAATCACAGGACTGAGTCGCCACCAATCCCAGGATTCGGGATCCTTGCAATCCCTACACTAAGGACTAAAGTGCAAATGTGAATGACATTACTGAAATATGACAATTACAGCAAATTACCTGAATTTTTCACAACAAGTAGCTTCGCGCACATAATCACATTCCCACGCCAGTTCCTTGCGAGCAACTTTTAGTGCTTTGTCGGCATATAAACCTGCTCACAACACTGCAAGCATGACCAGCAATTGACTTAATTAAAAACAAAGCAGAGTTGATAACTACCGACAACATCAACAGAAGTGACAGTAACACAACAAAGCTACGATGTTTAACAAAGTTCAACAGTGAATAATGCTAAATTTCTAAATGCCAAAGAATTCTTTTGATATTATTTCACAAAAATGCCATTTTTAAATGCACAAATGAAGGAAAACATAACTAGCTAATGCCATGCTGAAAGACACAACGCTCAATGTTGCAGCATTCATGCCACTTAGTTTTAAATAAACAACTTCAATTTATTCCTTATCATCTTTAATACTTTGACAGCATTAGCTGCATTGTCATGCTTGTTAAAAAAATCAAGTATTCTCAAAAGATCTCTTTGCAGATCTGGTCTAACCCGGAGAAAAATAGTAATCAATAGTAACAATAAAAATGATAAATATACAAACAATAATATTATAATACAAACAACTTCTTATGCAGATATACTTAAAGTACAGTAGATGGAAAACAACTACATAATAACACTTTTTTTATTTATCGCTATTCAACAGTGGTCCTCTGTTACAAACTGATGAATGGTCAACACTCAGCACTCTGACAAACTGCATAGCGGAAAAGATGTCACTAATAATACATCACAATGCACAAATTTAAAACAAAAATTTACAAAACATACAGTAACTTGAGTGAGTAGGGTTTAACGTCCACCCGACACAGTATAAGTCATTTCGGGGATGGCCTTTCCAGGCGGAATGCACACAAACACATATTAACGAAACACTAAGTTTAACCTTTACAGAGACACAAAACACAAAATACCAAAAAACAAGCTAAACCGAAAATTGTGAGAACTCCATTATACGCGTACATATGTAATTAACATAATGGTAGTTCTAATAATCTTCCCTGTTATCCTCCAGACAGACATCAATGTGATAATGCTGTCTATAGGAGGACAGGGGTTTTTTCCGGTTACAACACATACACATGACAAACCTTTTGGCAGAATATCCCAGACTTTTAGCAGCGAAACTAGGTTGTTAATGTCACTATTGATGCTTTCGGCCACTCCAGGATACTACAATATCACACAAATGAACCACTGCACCCAAGGCAATTAACTACCACTTATAATCAGTAAATAAAATTATATTCCATAACACACAAACACACCTATACAGCATCAATCTTCCTTTTTTATTCATATGTGGCCAAGCAGTTTAACACATTATTCGCGTTTGGTCTAATTATAATATACTATTCGGTACAGCCCTAACCTGTGCTGACATACTAGAGGCTTTTTTGATGTTATGCTCTGTATAAATTTACATTTTACTTACTTATTTACTTACTTAGTCATAAATCATAAATTTGAGAGTTACCATCACCAATAACTTTGTAATGGCACGACGTACGTTGCCGAAATTTTGCAAGCAGATGCGTGTTGTACATGGCCTGAACATGGGCTAAATGAGACGTCACTGAGGTGTCGTACATTTTAGAAAATTTCACTTTTTCTAAAATTTTGCAGCCACACCTCTTAAGCCACAGCAGAGCTGTAACGTCATATACACATCGTCACCATGGTGACGCATCATCAACGCTGCAGCGCATACTGGAGCGTAAGGTTCTCGATAGACCTATATTTTCAAGACGTCATGACTACTAAGCTAAAAAAAATTGGACATCAGTGTACAAAATTTGGAAGTCATGCAGTAGGCCTACGATTGAAAACGCTGCTGGAGCACCCATAATGCTGCTGAGAAACCTGGATCAAGTTGAGGCCCAAAGGGCCGAAAATGGAGACTGCAGGCTGATACTATGGCAGAGATCAAGTGGACACAGAGCGTAGCAACCTGTCTGCTTGTAAATAATAAAACACAGCTCTCAAGATTGGGCTGAGACTTGATTTCATTGCTGCAGTCCAGACACAGGACTTGATGCATGTTGCATGCTACATCTACAAGTGGCACAAGAATAACCTGTATCTTGACAGCAACCATCCGACCATCAGGCAGAGTTGCCTGGTGAACCTGACCAATGGACGCTGCAGCAAAGGGCATTGGGTTAAACGAACCGAATTTATCTTTCCAATCCGATCCAAGGTCTTTCACAAGTACTTTCTGTAACACACATTCAACATACACACATTACAACATCATTTTAACAGCCACGCATCTGTTGCTCCTTACCCTCTCACTGAATGAGCTTGTCTACACACTAGACGCTCTTCAGATATCATTGTCATAAAAAGGTTTAATGCCAACTAAATAAGAAGCATTATTTCCTGAGCACGACAGTGAGGTGTCAGATGAGTTAAGTCCAAATCTGAGTGAAAAAGAGAAAAGTCTTGAGATGCTGCCCATGACTGAGAGTGACACTGCAGAAGTAATATCCAGCTTTAATATAAATGTTTCAATGTGACAACCACTTTACTGGTGCTCGGATCTCCTACAAGTGATTTCCCAACAGTAAACTTATTAAAACAGCTGGAGCAGAAGTAGTTATATCTGGCAAGTAGCATTAATGCACTGTGCAGACTAGCAGTGCACACCAATTAGCCACGCACAATAAGTCATACCTCCATCTGCCACTGAGGCATGAAATCCGCACTTTGTCTCACACGCTCAAAGAGATTCTGAAGCTCAGGAGAAATCAGCGAACTGTCTGTCAGCAAAACAGTTTACACATAAACATCAAGAACCTCAGGATACAACTCAGCCTGAGTACAATGCAAACATATGACACAACACAGTGTAATATATGTGCACACTATACATGGTGTTTCATAAAAAGGCACTTTTTTGTTTCTTTTATATCTCAGTCGAATGTTGATAAATTTATATAAAAAAATTTTCCAGATGTAGCTGAAAAAACATTAATTCGAAATATTTCAACACAATGTGACTGGTAGTTAAATATTCTTTGCTAGTCGTGATAATGTCATAATGTGTTGGGAGTACAAGCTTTCTTGTCTCAACGGTGCTGTCAGTTGCTAACCTGCTTCGATGGTGAACAGTATCTGGTTTGCTGATAACAAAATGTCCATCGTATCAGCACTAAGCAACATGGGAGCATGAAATCAGGTGCATTTGGATCCAAACATTTAACCATCTCACAAGTGGTGTGTGCTGGTGCACTGTTTTGCTGGAAAGTGTAAGTCAACTTCAAGCTATCCACGCAAGTTTGTAAAATTGTTTTGGGCGTTTTCTCTGTGGCTGCAATGGTAAAACTTCAGTTTGTCATAGTGAACCAGATGAAGTTCACCATCAAAGCAGGGCAGCTATTCAGCAACTGCCAGCATTAATTGGGACAAGCAAATTTGTACTCACAGCACATTATGTAATGATGACATCATGACTAGCAAAAAATATTTAACTACCAGCCACATCTGGTAAAAATTTCACGTAAATTGATCAACATTCAACTGAGTTATAAAAGAAACAAAAAGGATGCCTTTTTATGAAACAGCACGTACTATACTGCAATATTACTAAAAATAATTCACTCAATTGCAAGATGCCATGAAAAAGTATCCTGTAACAAATGCAGTTATCAATTCACTGAAGTATTCAACTATATGCAATAATCAGCACATCAGAAAAGATAGCATAATTACTTACCTAAACATCAGTCATCAACACAAAAGCATTGGATAAAATCTGCAGCTACTGCAATTGTTAGTACTTCATTCTTTTTTTCTCTAACCAATTTTTTTCCACATTCACTGCAATTCAAAAAAATAACGAGTCGAAATCACTGCTGGAGAAAAGCTTGTTGCAGAACAAAAGTCTTAACAGCTTCAAAGTCTTGAAAGTGAAATGAATTCTGAAAGGAAATACTGTTCAACCACCTTCATTACACTATAACCATATTTGTATGCAACATTCTGACACTTAAAATCTAATGACACAGCAAGCACACAATCTGATCATAAAGAAATCAAAACCTAATCCACATGTTTGTAACTACATCAGACAATATGGTGTAATTAAGTAGTAAAAGTCCCGAGACACATACACTTCAGGCGAAGACGTTACACAAACAAACAACTCACCATCACCTCTGTGCATTGTGCAAGTTACTATTCCAAAACAACGAACAGAAAATGTTGTCAATATTCACACAACATGGCAATATTCACATAACGTGGTTTTTAGAAAAAAGTACGTGGCATATTCTCCACAGCCACCAACGACAATCAAGTCCGGGCATCATGTAACAATACAACAATACGAACGCATAAATGAAACCACATCACATTTCACCTTGAATGCTGAGCATTTGTCCAACTTTCAGCGCAGCGCCACGAACCTTGCACAACGTGTCCACGATGCGGTTTGCATTTGCCTCTGTCAGCAACAAGTTCTTGTCCAAAATTGCATTTTCTAACAACAAGGAAACAATAAATGCAATTAATTCTTGCTCTAACATAACACTATTACTCAGAACTGAACCTCAGAAAAGCAAAAAAGATGTTGCAAACTATCAATTTTACCTGCACACTAAAAGTTCAAGTCTCATTATGTACACCGAAAACTGTTGGATCACCAACATTATATATGATTTCTTAAAAAAGCGTTAATTAATCGTCATAAGAAACTAACTCGAATGTCCTGAATGGTTCGATACAAAGTAAAAAGATAAAGCAATAAAACTTAAAATTATACATATGAACATATGAAAATCACATGGTCCCATTACTGTCCACTAACTACAGCAGAAGACAACTTCACGAAGCAGAGACAACTTACTTTCGTCAGAAATGCCGGCAAAGCCCAGACCACGTTTGGCTGCCTCAGTGACAGCACCAACGGCAAGTCCTGCACCAAGACCTACAGGCACAATACAGACTTTACCAACGTTGTCTAACCCTGCATGCCACCCACTCTATAACAAAATTTCAGACACCAAAAAAACCTCAAAATTCAAAACATTAATGAAGACATTTTCCAATCAAACATTTAGTTGCTTCAATAGGAACGACACAAGTGTACACAAATAAAGCGTTAAAAACTGGGAAAGTTAATATTAAACTGAAGACAGCAATGACTTCAAGATTCACAATAGCAAGGTCACCATTCACCACTTTCTGAAACACATAAGTGAGTGAGTGTGTAGGGTTTAAAATCCCACCTAACACAGTATAGGTCATTTCAGAGACAGCCTTTCTAGGCAAAATGCACATACATACACATATTAATGGAACAGTAAGTTTAACCTTCACAGAAGACACTAATATAAAACATAAGACACAGAAACAACCTAAACATAACATTGTAAGAACTCATCATTATAATTGTGCATATGTAAGACTAATGGCAGTTCGAATAATCTTGCCTTTTATCCTCCAGACAGTCATCAATCTAATAATGCTGTCTGTTGGAAGACAGAAGGTGCTGAAAAACATAAAACTTTACCTGTGTACTTTAACAATGAACAAGATTGTCAATCGTTTATTATTCTCAGGATTTTGAGCATAAATCTGCCTATTTCTGTCATCTGAAGACATAATTCAGACTTCAGTAATTTCAGGCATTAACAAAACAAAAAAAAACAAAAAAATAAAAGTGACTTACTTCCAAAACTAACCAGCCTTTCAACTCTGGTGCCTGGAACCTTCCTTTCTTTGGATTTTCTGCTCAGCTATATGAATACACAAAAATTACAAAAAAAAAATCACTAAAGCAACTAAGATTAGCAAAAATAAACAACAAAAAGCACAAAAAGCAAACAGCAAAATCCAAATTTTTAAAACATACTCCTTAAGGGCCGGTTTCTGGATCTTAACTGCCCGGTCAAGTTAGTGCTAACTGAGAGATTTGCATAACTTGCATTTCCCATTGCACTAACCAACAGTCAAAATGGCCAAAAATTTACCTGGCCAAAATCGGCCAGTTAGCTAACCGTCAATCGTAGTTATCGTATTTAGTGCAATTTCTGTACCATTTTGCAAGCAGTTAATTGAAGAATGTGATACTATAGTACGATTTTATCGTACAGCAAGGTCTTCAAAACGCTTGAAAAGACGTTTGCTGCTACAAATTTTACTACAAAATCCATTCATGAATAGACAAAATGGCCATCAGCAATCGGCTGGCTGGCTCGTAGGCTTGCGCTCATTAATATTCATGACGCCCGCATGCACTAAGCGGAAGTGATAAGTGTCGTGTGCATCGATGCTAAGCAACTATAGTTTACTGCTCAGTTAGCAGACAGCCAGTCAAGGTTTTGTTCAGAAACGCACACAAACTTAACTAGCAAGCTACAATTAACAGACGGTTTACTAACTGATCAGTTAACTAAAAGATCCAGAAACTGGCCGTAAGTACTGTTCAGTTACAATGGACATCTTACTGCAGTTAGAAGATAACTTCAGAATGATGACAATGACGGTGCAGAACTCACCTGTTGCTTGGTCTTGTGATTTCTATCAGTGGAATCTGAAGACTTTGAAGAAGTTTCTGTTATAACTGTTGCACCATCCGTTGTCAACGAGCTTTTCAGATGTCTCTGTTGATGAAGAAAACCATTATTTCGTGCCAATGTGTGAAATGTCCGAGTCCCTGGTGGACCACGAACAAATTCCTGGTTGGAGGAATTACGGTTGTTAACTGTGGAAAATACTTTTTCTGAACTTTCACTTTGCACTGAGGCTGCCGGCTCATGCGGTTCTTGACTGTCAGATGCAGTTTTACTGGAGATGGTATATTCAGCACAGCGACGCTACAAAACAAGCACAGTTACAATATGAAAACCAACACATGCAGTGATACAAGTATATGCTACTACTAACGTTGTTACGGTTATCGAAATCAGCATGGAAACCGCGGTTTTTTTGCAAAACCGAACCGCATCGGAACTGCGGTTTTAGGCTCTCTATTGACAGTTTCGGTTTTTCGATTTCGAACTGGCCCAGCTCTAGAGTCTTGACTGTGCCAGTAGTGAGACGGGCGGCACGACATGGCTGCAACTCGTCTCGCCGCAGGTGTTATACGATCAAAGTTCGGATAGCCGTTGGCGCGATATCACGCGCGCATAATAGGGGAGGGTGAGGCTTGTCAGATTTGAATGAATGGAGTGGTGTGGGGAAGAAGTGGGGCTCATGTGTCTCTGGCTTTATGCAGTCACTAGTTGGCCAACGCAGTGCTGTTGTAAACTGAAGTCCTGTCTACTGGCCTGTGGCATAATCGCTGAACAGAGTTAATTACTAACAGATGTGAGTAGACACTACTTGTTTTTATGCCTAATCAACGGATGGACATCGGTCACTACACGTCATTGCGATCGACCAGCGACTATGTGCAATTGCATGTGTTTCTGCATGTGTTGTTTGACCTCCCTCTCTGTCTCTGTCTGTCTGCCTGCCTACCTCTCTCTAGTCGATCAACGCTTAGCTGAGGAGTAATAATGCAAGTTTGCCTCATGCCACACTGTCTGCCTACCCTGTCATGTCAATCAAATTGACCAACCAAGGCAAGCTGGCAAGCGTAAAACCACCGTGACAACAGTGTATCTGCAGCAGCGCCTTCACTCCCAGTGAACTAATCATTAGTGGGCATCGGGCACCGTGAGTCTGTCTTGTCTGCACTATCTCTCACTCTCCCTCTCCTCATCAGCAATGCGCCGTCGCTCCACCACCCATGTAGTTTGCATTTAGCGGCGGGCGTGCGTGTTATCACTAGACATCCAAAGCTGGTTTTGGTGGTGGTCAAAAAACCGAAACCGTCCGAAACTGCGGTTTTTTCCCTTAAAACCCAACCAAAACCAACCAATCTCGGCCAGCGTGAAACCGTAACAATGCTAGCTACTACCACCTACAATTAGGTAAGTCAAACTAGCCAATTTTGACATTCTTAGACAAAAAAAAAACTCATATTAGTAACTGGTTATCGAAGATGTACTGATACAACAAATTCTTGCTAACTTCACAAAGGAACACATATTACATTGAAAATGTATGAGTACATTATCCAATACAACAGACAATGTCACATGTCCAATTCTGAATTCAGTAAATTAGGCAAAATCAAAAAAAAAACAAATGCTCTATAGTGACATAATATATTTGATCAAAATTCACTTTAACTGCTATTCAAACACACAGTGTTAAATTATTATTTTATTCAAGCACAAAATAAATACCTGCATTCAAGACAGTTATCAAAAATACCAGAATTTTAAATGACAGCATAAATACCAATGCGGTGACTGTTCAATACTAATAGAAAATAAATTTTTAAAAAAATGTAACACATAACATCAACAAACCACTGATGATTGTTTCAGCATTACATTTGACAACATGTCTTCAAACTGGTCACAAACACCTCTGACGACAGGCCGCAGACTAGAGTTGGACCAGAAACACTTCAATTCATCCTGCCGCTGGCATAAAAAAGCTCTGTTCACTTGCTGTACACCACGAGCTACAGCTCTCAAGTCGCTAATCCAGGACATTGCAGATTCAATTCAAAAATGAGGACAAGTATGATGGGAAAAACTGGATTCACTGTACCAGTAAAAATGGCATCTAAAACAATCCACCAACCTCCATGTTCATAAGTATGCATAATTACATAAATCACAAAAGCAAAAGTGTCTGCATATTTATCAGTTGATAGTCTAATATTACTGTATGGTAAGTAGTTCATATCATAGATTATTTTATCATCTTTAATAGAACTCTTAATGTAAAAACTGTTGCATTTTTCAAATTAACCTGAGTGTCAGATGGTGAATGGCCTCAGCCAGCCAATGCATGTTAGACAAACAAAATATGATGACTTCTAACTTCTAGATGCTATCAAATATAAATATGCACTGTATAAAAACAGAAAACAGTCAAAAAATATGTACTAGTGGCTTTGTAAACTTTGACATACAAAAAACTGTAACATGCTAGTACATGCATTTGTGATACTATCATACTAGCAACAGTACACAGCTGAATAACACCAGCTACAACTTCACTTTCATGTATTTCATGTTTTCATGCAATTTCCTAAATTTACCACTAAACGTTAAGATACTGATGACAAGGTGTAAAATCAAGGATCTCTGAAAAGGCAATTAAAGATGCCTACATTCCAAATTTTTCCCAAAATTCATTTTTTAAATGCTTGATTAAACCATTACCTCTATTAAATTTTGAAAAAAAACGCCGGTGCCTCTTGGCACTCCCCGACTTTTATTTCTCAAACACTTTTCATACCTTAGCTGCATTTTTGGATGGCCTAACAACCACGAACAACTTTAGTGTGCCATGGATAATTAGATACTCTATGCCGAAGCACGAAAAACAAATTTATTAATATATTGCATCAATGCAACAAAACAAAATTCTTTCGAATTTTCCGTCTGCCGTGCCGACAAACAGAAATTAAAACTATTAGCTAAAAGTATTAAAACTATTAAAAGTATTATTATCATTAGTATATTTATAATACATTTATCCGTGGCACACTAAACTTGTTCATGGTTGTTACGCCATCCAAAACGCAGCTTTTAAATGCTAACAAATGTTGGCTTAGGCAGGTAGACTAGCTTCCGGTGTCGTCGGTAAATGTTGAGGTCATACAGTACGGCACTTTCACGTGCAAGCTAATAAACTTACTTTATTTCCACTTAATAATGACGAACAAGCGTGAATAGCTTTATTCATAACCTACTGTTCTAACATGGATGGCTGAGCATTAAAAGTACACCGTATTTAGTAAATGACAACTTCATGAACTGTTTCACAAACAGTAAACAAAAACAAGCGAGAACCTAGAATATATAATCCAAATTAAATTTAAGGGCTTAGTGTTGCGCGGTGTGAAAAATAATACAAATATAATAACCGAGTTTCGAGTACTCGAGTAAGTTTTGCAAAATCGCGATCATTTTCTCAATCCCACGATAACTTCTTTGTTTCTGAGGATACGCAGGACTAGTGTTTTGCAGTTTATGTGGCAATTGTGGCATCATGTTGACGTAGTTGAGAACTTGAGACGAGTGTGACACTATTTGGCATAGCCTATGCGTATATCGGTACTTACTGTAAAAACGGTATCCGTTATAGCTGTCATCTATTTGTCCGCATTGGGTAAGCCTAATTAAAAGCGTGTCTGACTTTTGCGCATTAGTAAAAAGCGATAGAATTGCTGCTTATATTACATGTCAGAGTGCGAAAAGAATTATCATTAAAACGTGAAAGAAAATACTTATGGAGACTAAAATATGTTATTTACACGATGGTTAAGTTAAAATTAAAGCCTATTGTAAACTGTTCTGCTTGGACTTTAACTGAAGCATTAGACGTAGGCCTATTACCATAAAATATACTTCTGAAACATGCACAGCGTGTGGACGTTAAACTTGATCCTTGACAGAGGCATGGAAGTAGACTGAAAGATTTCGAAATATGTATGAATTTAGAGAAAAAAATGGTGAAAGTTCGTTAAATTGGTTGAACAAAAAAGTGCTAAAGTCTGGACTCTGGACACAATACTGGTACGTAAACACAGATGGTTTATAAGTAAACTATTCCCTCAATGCATCGCGGAGTGCTGCGTGATTTAGAGAAAAAGATGTTAGTGAAAACAGGGTGAGAAAAAAACATTTGCCTACCAGTGGTAGACGACCTGGTAGGAAATGTCATTTACTGATCTGAATTTAAAAAAAAAACAGTATGGTGAAAATTAACGTTTACATGAAATTGTCGTAGGTTTAAATTAGATGAAGAAGAAGAAGAAGAAGAAGAAAAGGCCAAACTCACGCATTATGACATCGTTTACAGGCATGTCTACTCTCTACGTTTTGCACAAAATTCAAAAACTGATAATATTTAGAGTCAAGTTAAATATTTTGCAAAGCTTTATCACTCACGCAGTAATTTACACACACATTCTCTATACTTAGCATATGTAGCTTGATGATTTAATTCAAATACGCTCTTGATCAACTTTAACTAAAATTGCCTTCAAACAATATTTCGATCTTTAAATCGCATTTTGTTGTGCGCTTTGCAATGTCAATCGGAATAAAAAATGTATGAACACTGTTCTTGAATGTCAGTGCTGAACTAATAATAAATAAATAAAATGAACATTGACCACTGATGGACGATGGACCTACGTGCGCTCATAGACATGTGCGTTCCGCTTGACGAGTCGTTCGATCAAATTATTGAGCGACGTCGCGACAGACAGCGAGAAACCACCTAGTTGACATTTCATTACATCCAGCGATATTTCTGCCACTCGCGTAGATAGACGGCGAAACGGCAACATCAGCCTCTCAGTAACCGTTGTAGAAAGCCGTACATCAAATGCATTCGTTCATTCCGCTAAAGGTGAACTTGCGGGGTGCACATCTTTTTCAAGCCCAAACGGAACATAAATGCTCAATTTTTACCAGAGATATTAGGCCTATAGTTTATGTCACGTTTGTGTAGCCTACGAACGCAGGTAAATAGATTTTTGGAGCGACCATTAAAATCAAGCCTTCGTTACAGTATGTCGTCTGCTTGTCGTCTATCGTCTGTCAATAACGCATGTATTGTGGCAAAACGGTGAGGTTTACCGGAAAACATTTTACACGAATCAGTAGCCCTGTCTCACAGCTATTTGCACCTAAAAATTCAGCGATCTAGTGAAAAGAAAACATTTTTAAATTTGAGGTTGAACATATGTGGTGTAGGAAAAATGTGCTTTTTCGAAAATAATTTGCCGTATCACAGAAACGGGGTAAGTTAGAACCAAAGTTGATATTGATCACTAATAAGAAGTCGCAAAAGCTGATTAAGCCCTTTTAGACGACACCAGAATCATCGACCTTGGATGACCTTGAATGGTCATCACACACTCTGCTACGCCAATCGTCAGATATGGTGGCTAAACGGTACGACGTGGAGAGTCGGCGATTGTACCGTTGGATAGGGCGATGACGAGTTCGTATATAGGTGGTCAATAGTAACCATGCACTCTGCAGCGGTTTCGCCGAAATTTTCAATGCAAAGTTTCTGCGTGCAACCATCACCCACGTACGCCAAATTGCCGTATCGTATCCTAGCGTTGATTGTAGCGTTCGTTATAGCAGCGTTGCCATAGCGTGTACGGGATTATAGTCACCCTGGGAGATTGCTCTTTCCGCAACCGGACGTCGGACGCTGGCCTTCGGATATAGGTTGTACGGTCGGCTCACCCTAGTGAGAGTAGGGCTTTCAATATTTTTTGATACACTAATGTTATAGGTGAATAAAATTTAGGGCTCGTGCATATGAGTCAGTTATACGGAATTTCTGAATGTTCCTCAAAACTACCACAGCCTGGCCCACATTACTGGATGGTCTGCGAATCATGGGCACGACCTAACTACCCGTCACAGTAATTCCATGCAGCGAAGATGAGAACGGATAGACCACGGTCTAGTGTTGCACCTATGGCCTGGATCGGTGGGCGTCCGATGGGTACGATCCTGCGTGTCTGGTCGCATTAATGACCACGTGCCGGCAAGTGACCAATCTTGTGTGCGACTGCAGCGAGCAAGCGATTGGAAACTGCAGGACCCGGTCAAGCAAGCACACAGCACTGCGCTAGCGCATCCAAGCAGTTCGAGTCCGACCGACCGACGCAAGCTTCCATCGGCCGTACGTCGCCAGTGCTTGGCCACGCCATCAATCGTGCCCTGCCCGACAGACAGACGGACAGACTGAAGAGGCCGCTCGGTCTAGCCTGGCTCCAAATGAACAGTTCGTGGTCGACGGAACAAAGTAATTGTGTGTCGACCGCGGATGCGACGTCCCACCGCCGCCAATTTCTCTGCATCTGATGGCCGGTGCCACATTAAAATGTTTCTCCCATGAGAAATCAGCCCGGAAGATATCGCCGGCCCCATAAAATAGTCTTCCCATTAAAGAATCGCCCCCTGAAAAGTCTCTCCCGGCGGCCTTCCAGGCGGGACGGATTTTTACCGGGGAGCGATTCTATAATCCGGCACCGGCGTTGACGGTCGGACGAGCGCCACCGGCGTGACGCCGTGGTCGGCGCTAAGCATATCTGTCTCCAAATGCTCTCGGACGAAACAAGAATATACTTTTCAAGAAGACCAAGTTAAATCTGCTGGTAAATTTTACTCTATCATTGGCCAAGACTTCTTAGACGTGGTATGGTTTTCACTTCCGAGCACTTCTTTGTGTCAAGGTATACATTTTCAACAGATATCTGTGGAACTAGCGAAATAGTTTTCAACTGAGCACAAAGTTATCACCAAGCAGTATTAAATAATTCCAGCTTGTTTTACTGTTGTTAAATTGTTCAAAAGAATTAAAGTTAGATACAACTTTGAATACTGTTACATTTTTACTGCAATCAGCAGAATAGTTTCGTCGTCAGAAGAGTTTGACGTCATGCAAGGTTTAAGGTATAATTAAGCTTACTTAATTAGGCTTCGAACGAGGTTGGAGATTTGTATAGGCCTAAGCTTATAATAAAATGTAGTGCAATTTAATTTAAAGCAGTGTATCGACAGAAAATAGAACAGGGTTATTAAATATTAATATGTGGCTATGCGGTTACATGTCTGTGTAATGCGTTGCATAAATAAAAATTTTTGTTTTATGGTTCAGTTAGGCCTATTGAATAATTCTTGGGTACAAAACACTGAGAAAACGTTTTCTTTGCGAGTTTTTTTGCATTTGCTCCCCTGAAAATTGACGCTCATTGACACATGAGATAATATTATGACTTTGCAGATTCTTGGTTCTCAAGATTTGATGCTTTTGGTCAATATAATGGTTATTCTTACTACAGTTGTCCCTATTCTTCTGTCACAATCGCCAGACTGAAATAGGCTTACAACACTGAAACAAGCCTTCAGGCGAAAGGCTTAATGACAGACAGATAGGACTGTTAAACCGAAAGATAGCTTGATGGACCACGAATGCACTGCGGCATCACGTATAGGAGCAAAGACGTATGCGTGTCCAGAGAGCGCGGTGGAATCCCCGATGACCAGTGAAACGAGTGGTGCTGTGACATTGAGTGACAACTGTAGCTCTGCTACAGTGCGGACGCCGGAATCATGCCTCGGCTGTGGCTGCTATAATGTCGCTGCTTGCGGCATGGACAGCAAACTCCTATAGACCAGTTCCCCGTTCCCACCGCACGCAGAAGGATGCAGCACTTGTCGACTGCATGACTGCGGACTGCGGCGCAGTCTATTGTACTGCAATGCTGCTGTTGCTGCTGCGGTTGATGATGATGATGATGCTGATAGTTAATTCGGCGCAATGATCTGGGATCGTTGACTTGTCTGTATGTCGGCAATGCGTGTGTGGAACAGGGTCAGGGTCTACTTATGTCGAAAGAGAACCAGACACGTAAGTGACTATAACGCCTGATACAAACCACGACTTATCATAAGAACTACGCTAAAAATCGCAAGCAAATCGCATGCAATTTCTTGCGGCGTAGCGTTGAGATGCGTCAAGTTGATAGGCAAAAAGTTCTCTTGAACTCCGTTGAGACAAAAAGAAGCGTAATTAAAGTCATTTATTGCTCTTTCGTATAAAGAATACGGAAAGCCGCGCCCGCGTTGTGACGGCGCGTTTATCTAAGCAAATTTTTATAGCTCATAATTTTATTATAATTCTAATTGTGTGGCTGTTTTAAGTTTTAACGAGTCGTATTTCGAGTCTTGCTCGTTTGTTTGTGTGTCCGTTTGTTTGGCCCGACCTGCACTGCCTTCTAACTCGAAAACAAAAAAAAACATAGACAATAGGAAAACCAAAATTGGCGTGAACGTTCCCCAGGGCAAGAGTGACCAGTGTGGCAATTTTCAGCTCAAAAGATCAAATTTCAAATGTGTCAGCACTAGGCTGACATCGCGTTTCTAAATCGTTGCTGTGTACGCTGCCAGCTCGGTGGGTGGAACGTGGCGGGTGACATCACGAGTTGCCGCAATGTTCTGCTGTCGAGCATCGGTGCGTCGATCGGCGTCATCGTCATCACTCAGTACACGCTCACCATCATGTTCGTCGACGTTCCGCGCAGTCAGTCTTCCGCCACGTCAATCAAACACCACCCGTCACTGTCGCCGTCGTTCAACCTTCACGTCACTGTGCCAGTGCTTAACGCCAGTGCGAGTGCGCTGGACCCACAGCGAAGTCTCCGACCACCATCACGTCAGCTCGGCTCTCTGCACGACCTCGCGGCCAGTTGGACTGCCGTCGCTCGACTACTGTCCACTTTACGTCGCCGCGTTCTCGAATACTTCAACCCCGGCAGAGTTCAAGCAACGTTTATCGACCGTCCGAAGCCACTCTGTCCACTGCCAGGTATTAGGCCGTCATCTATAGCAGCGCGTAGAATTAGACTGTCTTCACGTTTACTGTAGGCCTGTGCAGTGTGCATGTAGCAATGTCAAACATTTCAATTTTTGACGACAAAACGTCATTTCCGTTCCATAAAGCCCGTAAGACGGAGTTGATCGCTCTTTTTTAACCATCAGCCAGACACTAGTTTACACTGTAAGACCACGGATATGAAACTGGTGCATCGCGCGGTGTATCTGTTTGCTGTATGCCTCTGCTTCCGCCGGTAGTCATCGTAGCTTGTTCCTATCATTGTTATCATATCGTAGTCACCAGTTACACAAAGCACCGTTTTTAAACAACGTCTAAAGGCGCTGACGTGATCGGCCAATCTACTCTGCACTTATATGACATAAATGTAAAAAAAACTTACCAGTTTACAACTGTGTGTAAGGACGATGTGATGATATCAGTCCTCTAAAACAGCAAAAATCATTTGGGTAACTTTAGATGGGGCTATGCATATGGCGTCCTTACAAGCTGACTTTAGTTGGTAATCACTAACATA
>Ga0209367_1005382_pt1 | contig 17742 bp, 17 predicted proteins | sample WorMetLIZISLAND2_FD_187412 | JGI IMG/M metagenome (GOLD analysis project Ga0209367, IMG submission 187412) | Marine gutless worms symbiont microbial communities from Max Planck institute for Marine Microbiology, Germany - Olavius geniculatus... ... | reverse complement strand
GTCCGGTGAAGTTTGGTCCAGTGACCTTGGAGATCTCGATGTTGAATCGTACCCACCCAAAGTGCATTTTTCGGAAGACCATATTTCGGCCCCTAGGGGGTGCTGCGCCCCCAAATTTTTACACGCACTAGAGAATGACCAAGTCTTACTAGCGCACCTTCCCCTTACAACTTTTTTCAAAGGGGAGTCAAAAATTGGCTTAAAATTTAATAAAGGAGCGCTTATAACTTCGGAGTTAGGGGGCGTAGCCTGACGAAACTTTGGCACTTGACGTGACTTTAGGTTGGGGTGTTAACGCAAGTACAACGTTTGGGGGCACCGCCCCCCTTAAAATTTGGGAGGACAAAAAACGTTCAAAAATCGGTGCGATTTACGACAACTTTCGAGTTTGAGCGCAAATATCTCTGGAATCAATGAAGTTAGCAACAAAGTCCAAAGGGCGTTGACGAGAAGGATCCTTTGGGCGTTGAAAAAAGAAAATTTTGTGAAATTCCGTCCACTACGAACAAAGTTATAAGCGCTCATGTTGACCTACCCTAAGTCGACAATGTGCGTTCGGCGTATGCCAATGCATTTGAGTTCGGGGCACGTGACTTTGGTGCCGAGGAAATTTTACCCCACCCCTAATTTCCCCCCAGTTGGACTTATGGCGCCGGGCGGACTCACGTTGGGCTTTGCCCCAAATTTCTAGTTTTCTTCCTTTTTTTCCTCGCGAGATTTTCGAGCTCCATTGGCCGATCGCCACAAAATTTTGCACTCTGCTCGGAACTGTGTTAAGTTAAGTTAAGTTAAAAACGAACTTATAAAGCGGCATAAAACTAAACGTGTGTAAAGATACAGAGGCGCTGGCTACGTCACAATTAACCACTGTTTTCGAAAGCAACAGATGTGTCTTTAGTCGACGACGGAATGCAGGCAAACTGTTTGTTTGTTTGTTTGTGTTGAATTATATAATCCCGGTCCAAAATTTCGGGGGAGCCTCCCTTTCCAAAAAGGTTTTAGGGGCCAAAAACATGCAAAATTTAGCCCAATTTCGTTAGATTTCAAACTTCGATGGCGAATATCTCTGGAACAGATGAAGATATTCAAAATTGGCCAAGTACTTGATCTACTGCTATTTTTTTGGGCGTTTGGCGAAAAAAGTCTGGTAAACTTTGGTCGACAAATTGCGGAGATCTCGATGTGGAATCATACCAACCCAAATTGACTTTTTCGGAAGACCATATTTTGGCTCCTACACATGCTAGAGAATGACCAAGTCTTACTGGCATACCCCTACCAGGGATGGAGGTCCCCTTACATTATTTTTAAGGGGGTCAAATATTGACTTAAAATTTGTCATATTCATGTCTGTAACTTTTGTGATAAGGGGAGTACCCTCATACTTTGCCACATGATGGGCCATAATGTGGGTATGACCACTTAGGTACAAATTTTTATGGGGGCCTGCAGCGTAAAAATTTGGGAGGGCCAAAAAGTCGAAAATTCTGCACGATATCGCACAACTTTTTAACTTTGACTTTGAATATCTTAGGAACCGATTGTCATATCGAAAATCAGAAACAAACCTGATCGAGGTTGATCACTGAGGGGTTCAGCAAAAAAAATTTGGTGAACTTTGGTTTAATAACAAAAAAGTTACAGTCACTGATGTTGACTTACCCTAAGTTGACAATGCGCGTTTTGCATATTACTAATGCATTGGAGTTCGGGCCACATGACTTTGCTAAGAGAGGAATTTCAGCCCTCTAATTTTTCCCCCAATTGGACTTACAGCACTGGCTGGACTCACATTGGGCTTTGCTGCAAATATATAGTTTTAGTTTTACGTTAACATTGGTTTTCATAGAGTATAAAAAGGAGATAAAAAGGAACATGTTTTAACTAATGCCATGCAAGAGTAACACCACTTTGTATTGTTTTGATACACATTGTCTGATGCAGATAACGTAACAGATAAAGTTGCTAAGGTATCACTAAAAACGATGAAAAATAAGTCAGTCTTTACTTACTGACAGAAGGCACCATGAACAGCTTTTGGCAGATTTTTTTAAGCAAAAAGAGCTAGCTTACTGAGAGTGGAAATACAAGTAGTTGGAACAAGCAGGACTGATAAGTCCACATCTGTGATGCATGTCGGAGTGTTTTGAGTTAGACCAGATACATTGATGTTGTGCCATGCAGACATTAGTATGCCAGAATGCAGTTTATAATTTACATACTTCAAGTATCATCGCATGTTGCCAGGCTCTCTGCCAGCTGTCAAAGTAATTTTGGAGATTGCCGGCAGAGATGTTTTGGAACAACGAGATGCCAACAACCGAACACCACTGATACTGGCCACGATGGCTGGTCATGGTGAAGTTGTCAATTTTCTGCTGGCTCATGGAGGTCAGTTGACATTATAATTTGAAACTAGTCTGTCCATATTTGAGATTACTAAAAACTTTGCAAGGAGATTTTGATAGATCTTTATACGACAGTCAAGAATAACTTGCAGACTCAGCAAAGGTTTGGACTTCCTGAGTGTTTTCTAGTTTAACCAGTGAAGATGTAGTCATGCCTAGTGCCGACACGTATGCAGCCATCTACTTTGGTGTTTTCTGATCTTGACCTTTGACCTTCTGAACAAAAAAATTGGCACATAGCTACTGACTCAGGAAATGTTGCATCATTTTTGATTCTCACATTAGAAGGAGCCTGTACGGGGCAGACATACAGAAATGTGGTTGGATGGGCTAGTCCCATAACATGGCCCATTAGGATGGTCACATAATAATGTATTATTTATTAAATGTTAAATTTCATTGTTGTATTATGTGATTATTATGTATCTTATATGTGTTCTGCAGTGGACTTGGCAGCTGTGGACAATCTGCAGTCGAGTGCATGGGACTACGCCTGTATGCGTCAGCTGCATTACTGCATGCTCATCATAGCCTCATACTTGCGACAACGCAACAACGATGTCACTACAGATGTGCATGATGCTCATTGTGTGAAAAACGATGTTGACAGTGGCGTGCAGTATGGACCATTTAGTGAAGACTTGGGCATTGATTCTTTACAGGTCTCACTGGCTATATTGTTTGAGAAATAGCAACTGAGTTACAATGTGATTTTGACACTCTTTTCACTTTAGAGCCATTGTTAGTATATGCTTGTAAGTTGCTGGGAAGTTGCAAGGAAGTGCTGGAGATGTTAAGCTTTTTGTTTGTTTATCCATGTTTGTGGCCGGCTGTCTGCATGATCTGTCTAAGAGTGGTGCTTTCACAATATCTCTGGTATGCATTGCTTCATTCTCACTAGACGTTTGTTATTGGTGAATTTTGGAACAAAGATGAACATTTCAGGTTTTGGGGTTAACGGGTCAAAGATCAAGGTGACTAATGCATGCCGGCATGATTAAATATGCTAAAAATAGCAAGTGGTCAGAGGCATGCAAAGCACTGCACTCGATACGTACTCAGGGCACTAGGAATTGTGATTATTCACAGCTGCAAGTGTATCTACCACACTGCGGCAATCATTGTAATCAGTTTAATCATACAGCAAATATGGGAACTTTGCTCCTTTTGCAGGATTTGTGTTTATTTATTGGATATGTTGCTGTCATGCTGGATATGCTGAAGAGAGTTTACGTGGGTGACTGATGCTAACTAGTCTGATTGGGTTGGAATGGTCAGATAACTAATGATAAGGTGAGTGATGAAAGGAAGCATCCACATCCGCCATCAGAACCTCCAGTGACGCCGCGCACACCTCGGACTCCACGGACCCCACAGCATTCTGGTCTGGACACACCACAGACACCAGTGACTGTCGATGAGCCGGCTTGTCTCAATGATGACCACAGTCCACCATGCAGTAAGACTATAAACAGTTGCAAAACATATACTTTTTCTCTCTGTGTACAAAATACGTGTGTTACAAGGGTCATTCGATAAATAACTTACAAAACAGCGTCATTCCATAATTCCATCAATTCTTAAAATAGGAAAAATTCGAAATATACGTTTTGTAGGGAATTTAATTCTAACCGTATGCTGAAATTCTTTTAATGATGACGTCACAGTATACTTGTGTATTATTTTACCCACCAGTAATCTATTATAACTCACAAATGACAAACATACGATGGCATGTTTCTGCCAACTTTTTAAATTCACTCGGAATTCTTCTAAACCACTCCACTTTTTTCTAATTCACTCTAAATTCTTCCAAATCATGCCATTTTTTTGAAACACCACATTCTCCAAATTTACCCCACATTCTTCCAAATCACTCCACTTTTTTCTAATTCGCACCGGAAATGAAAAGTCTCATTTCAGGCAGTTGCACAGGTATGAAAATATGAATATGAATTATGAAAATACTGTTCATTGCAATGCATGCAATGCAACGGAGCTCAACTAACGCAACATAACGTCGCCGAATTTAATATTCATAAATGACGTCACAGTGTGGTCATCGTAATAAAGCCGACATCAGGTACTCAGAGTGAAAATTTCCTACAGTACGTATATTTTGGATTTTTCCTATTTTAAGAATTAATGAAATGGGCGCCATTTTGTAACTTATTTATCGAACGACCCTCATATAGAAGCTTCCGTAGTGCTGTGGCTAAGATGCTGGAACTACACCTCATAGGCTGCGGTTTTAATTTTGGCTTGCACTTTTTTGTCTCCACCTAATGAACATAGTGAACGGAGGAGATAATGTTTTCACTCTGTTTTTGTTGTTGTTTATCTGTCTGTCTGTGCGCATCATACTGACGTCATTGTGACGTCATTTCATCACCAGCAGATTGTGTACCGGTATTGTCTGAGACATCAGCAGCAGCAGCGGCAACAATAGTGACCAATGCTATTGTGATTTGCCGGTAATAGTTTTACTATAGGCCATTAAAGAAACAATTTTAGTTAATTATTTTAACTAACAAATTCACAAAATGCATCTTAATTACTATTTTGTAAAAAAATTTACTTGATGTTTATGTTTGTTTTCCTTTCTAAAGTTTGCAAAGCATACATTATGTTTCTTAAACATAATGCTAAAAGTGACACATTAATCACAATTTTATGACTTACTTAGTCAGAACTGTTAATTACTTGAAACATGTTTGTGCTGTATGTACAGTGTGGTTCATAAAAACGTGGCACTTTACTTTTGTCCATATCTTTGCCAATTATTGACCAATTTTTAAAATTCTTTCACTGTCACACTCTGCGTACAATTTGCAATAATGTGGTTATTATGTATCCCAAAACACTATAAATGTGTCTCTACACTGTCTTGTGAAGTATAAATGAAATATGAATGTATAATGATAATAGCAAACAAACATTTTGGTAAATGAACAAAAAACACTGCAGACTCTATTGTGGTTGATGGTCTGTATGACACTAAACTGTGTGGGTCTAACACAGTTTAGCGTCATACGGTTCATTTACTGCAATGTTGGTCTGATGTGTTTTTTTCATTTACCTAAATTTTCGCCATTATTGTTAGTTTTTTTACATATATAATATGGAATATATAATAACCACGCTATTGTAAATTGTCTGCATAGTGTGTTGGTGAAAGAAATTTGAAAATCGGTCAATAATTGGCAAAGATGGGCAAAAGTAAAGTGCCCCATTTTTATGGACTACAGTGTATAGTCATGGAACATTTTTGTTTTACTGTCCATTGCTAGGCGCTGGTCCATGCAGTGATGAAGTTGCAGCCACTACAAGTTCTCTTCGTGGTCAGACTCAGAAGCGCTCTCCACCAACCAATGTGTTTGATGTTGACGATGAACCACCAGGTTCTGAAACTAATCGTCATCGAGAAAACGAGAGAATGACTAGTCCATCAAAACGCATGCGCAGCGCTGACGTTGAGGTATCATTGTTGTGTTTGTTTATCAACACAACTTTTCAAAATGCAAAATTGCATAAAATAGTAACAGCGTGATATTTCCTAAAGGATCTGCACTATATTTGAAGATGAATTGAAGATGTAATGTATATGGATTAAGTATACAAACATTAGATATGGATGGACACCGGTGTATAGCCACTGACACCCCAGTGACAGACATTTATGTGTATGGAGGTCACAGCATTGATTGAGGCTTTGCTTTATTTGGATGCATTTTGGTCATATTGTGTAAAGTATTCAACAAATACACCAGTAACTAAAGCTGTAATAAAACTGCTTTTAATGCATACTCCACAATATGAAAATTATGAATTAATTGATGCTTTTCAGTTGATGCATTGAGGACTTGTATTGTTGAGGTAGGATCAGTAATAATAATAGTAATAGTCGTGACAATGTTTATGATGGTGTCATCGTGGCAGTGACATTGCAAGAGTTCACCCGATTTATTTGATGAAAGCAGCACAGCACTGGGTGGTCACTTACCTTTGGACCAAACCGATCAGCTTGAGCCAAAGCTCCACCTAAACCGGCTGCTGCAGTATTGCATTCACCATCGCCAGTTATTACTACTTTGCCCAAAAGCTGATACTCACTTTATGGTCCTGTGGAGGGTAGAAGGCTGAGTAGCTTCATGCATAGACAGGACAGTAGTGATGTGATGTAATGGTGTTTGTCAGAAATCAGATTCCCCGACATCATCACCTCATCACCATCAGACTGCACCGAGACTTTCAACAACGCCGACGACGGGTCTTGTCAATGAAGACAATGACTTTGGTGAGATTTGCTTATTGTTTTCTTTCAAGTAGTTTTTTTGCAAAATGATGGTTTTGGTGAATAGATTACGAGACTGCTGCACATACAACATATGCATATGTTTTGTCTAATTGCAATTAGAGCTGTTAAATTAACGTGTTAATAAATTAATGCACATCAAAAAAATTAATGCGCGTTAAAACAATTAATGCACATACGTAAATTTACTAAAGTCTGTGAAGCAGGAGTTTTAATATTCCATTAAACCACGGTTATTTGATGATAGAATAATACTCATGTAGTTAGAAATTGTTTTGTTGTCATTCCGTCACTACTGTCACGGTCTTGCGACACAGGCATGATGTTGTGGGCTTCATTTCTGTCACCTTCTTGATGTAGTCCACCTACAATATCAACAACATTAATGATGCACTATCAACGCGTTAACACATTAAAATAATTAGTCCAATGCGTTAATGCATTTAAAAAATTAATGCTTTGACAGACATTAACCAGACATTTTCCCACATATACTCAAAGTTAACTGGGTCTTCTAACGTAAAAGAAAATGCATGGCCAGCAGCATCGGGGCATTGAAGTCAAGTTTGTTATGATGAAGTTTATTTGCCATGACAGGCAGTAAAAACAAACCAAAAAAGCCATGCAAGACAATGTAACAATAGACAAATCAATGAGTACACGACAGTAACAAAAGAAAAACTAACTATTAGGCCTACTTAAAAACTGGTTACTTTTACTACACAGCTAAAATGTTCAAATATTTTGTGATGGATGTCCTGTTCAGTACAAATGTCAATCACAACATCGAAGTCATGACACATTGATACAAATTCTACAGACTGACTGTACAAGATAAAACACTGTTTAAGAACTCCATTATCAAGTCTATGTAAAAGCCTATGTAAAAACAGAAATTTTTTCAAGAAACATATATGCCTAAAATCCAGTCTTTCACACAAAAACTGTATTTCCTTCACAGAATCCCACACATGCATTCCAAAAACTTTTCTCTAAGCATTGTTCCAACATACATCCAGCTGACTGACTTTTTTACTGTCATAATATATACATTCACAACCATACCTAATTAAAGGTAAACAGAACGTCTCCATTAGAAATAATTTTGACATTTCAGAAGCATATTTACTCTGGCTATATATTGTATTTGCAGCAGTATAAAATTTACGAACTGAACAGCCAATATCAGATTCTAACTTCTGTCCAGCAGTAAAAAACATTCCTAAATATTTCAAACTTCTGGTCCAAGATATACTATCATGTCCTATGCATAAACAGTCAATTGCCACATCAAAAGCTTTACCAACCGCAAACAAAGCTGACTTTCTGCCATTAAACACCACATCTAATTCCAAACCAGTATCATAACAAATATCAAGCATCTTTTGCAGTTTAACAACTGAACTCGACAATAAAATAACATCATCAGTGTACACATTGCAACCGATATATTTATCATATAACTTACACCCTAGCACAGCTTTTTCTAATGAGTCTACAATAACACTGAAGTAAACATTAAAAAGAACTGGTGATAACACACTACCCTGTCTAACTCCACTCTTGATATGACACGGAGAAGAATAGCAATTATCCCATCTTACCATTATTACCACTTTTGTATACCAATTCATCATTAGCCTAATAAAATGACATGGTACTCCTATATCACACATCCTATTAAAGAATTTAATATGGTTTACTTTATCAAAGGTTTTTTTGCATTCAGAAATGCCATAAAAACAGTACTGCCACGAGCAGTAAAGTACTCAACACACTGACGTAATACAAAAACAGCATGTGAACATCCCAAGTTTCTTTTAAAGCCAAACTGTAGATCATTTAAAGTCATATATGATTCATATTTATGTAGCATACAGTATTTGATCAACTTTAATATAACTGGATACAGTATAATGCCTCTATAATTGTTTACATCCGTGATATCCCCATATTGTCTTTAACAATGGGTACAATAATTCCGATGCCAAACCCATCAGGAACAAATCCATGAACAGACATAATGTTAAACATAAGTTTGAGATGTACAATTAAAGCCGGGTGACTATGTATCAAGTGTTCCTTGACAATATTATCCACTCTCGCGGCCTTCCCGCTTTTTAAACATGACAAAGCTTTCTCAATATCAGACACACTAAACACATTATTAGTACTACTATCAGACATCTCAGATTCTGAGTGTAAACGTATACATAACTCATCAAAACTACTTTTGTCACAGTACGAGTCAAAACAACTGTCCGACAATGACTGTTTAAATGTTTTAGCAATACTTTCAGCCTGAGTGAGGCCATTTATATGCAAAGGAGCTGTACTTTTTTTGGAAAACCGTTGCTTTCACTTTTTCCAAAACTTATTCATATTCTTCTGTAGGTAACAATATGATATCGCTAAGAACGAGTTTTTAGAAGTAGATGTGCAGTTGTGCTTTTTTTCTTATTATAGGTTTAACTTCAACTACCAACAAAACCAGTGAAACAACAAACACTAGAGCAGCAAATGAACGTACATGTATAAACATGAGACATGTATTTAAGTGTATGTTAAACCATGGTCTGGAGTGGTGGGATAAGTGAGTGTGGTTTGACTGACACTGATTCCACACTGGTTGCTGGCTGATACTGTGGTAGACAGTGTGGCCTACTATGCTGTTCAGCTGGTCACGCATTACTGCACTGGTAGGCAGTATGGTAGATGTAGGTGGTATGAGTTCTAGCGTAGAATGAGAACTAATACTCATATAGCAGTAAAGTACGGCTAGTACATGCGAGTGCTGTGTGTCTAAATGATATGTAAGTAAAACGTGAATTTGTATAGTGCATCCATGCAAAAACATGGATGCAAAAACTCTTAGCAGTTGCGTCTTGAGTATAAAAATAGGTGAGGCAGGAACTGGCAGTTTTCCAACAAACACTGCAAATTATCGACGGATGAGATTATGGATGCTTTAAATGTCAACTTTGCAGCAAAATTTTGCCAAAAAAGTGCTTTAGCCCCAAATTTTGCATTATAAGATGAAAGTTTTCTGACAGGCAGAAGATTTTCAGACAATTTTCTGACAGCTCAAAATTTGGCTGAGCGCAGTTGCCTTTTCTCTACCCTCATGTCATGACGCCACAGACTGTGAGAAGAAGAAAAGTGTTCTAAGTAATTATGCAGAGATGGAGATAATGTTGGTGTGGTGCGTAATTTAGTGGGAGCAGAAGAGCAGACAGTGAGCATTGATGTGCTGGACATGTCAGACTTTGACGCCGATGATGATGACAATGGTGATGTCATTCATGACGACATTGGTGCATCTCCTAGACCACCGAGTCAGCCACGCCCCCAGACTCGCATCAGATGCCAGCACGACGACTCACCCCAACGAGTGGCAGTGTTGGCTAACAGACTGCACGCGACAGCACGCGACAACTTCGTTAATGTGGTGTGTAATAATTATTCCGTGCAGAGTTGACTGTTGACTGTTGACTGTTTGTTTCTGGTTTCCATTTCGCACTGTTTAAATAAAAAAAAGGTTAAATGTGTGTATAGCTTTTTGTTGGAAGTTACCAATCACAAAGCTGCAGAGTGTCATCTGCCATATGGGATCATAGTGCACAGGTGAACGTGCCCTGCCTTAACCCATGCCAGGCAGGCCAATGCTCGATTTACTTACCCCAGCAGGATGGAAGGCTGAGTTGTCTTTGGTGGTTGGTTATATAATGAGATGGTTTACCTGTCTGCTGACAGTCATGTGTTGCAGTATGAGGGTCGTTCGATAAATAACTCACGAAACAGCATCATTTTGTTAGTTTTCCAAATATTAAAAATTTGAAATATATGTTTTGTAGCGAATTTAATTCTGAGTAGCAGCTGCGAGTTCTATTACCATGACGTCACTATGAAGTCATTTATAAACGTTAAATACGGCAATGTTTCCACTGAAATTCTTCCGTAACGAACAGTGTGTTGTTATTGTTTTGTTTTTTTGGCGACAAAACTCAATGCAAATCAGATTCACTCTGAGATTCATCCAGTATATGGTGACAAATGTTTTACGAAGCAAACAGTACAATTCTGGTGTAAGAAAATGCAAGGTGGGCAGAAATTTGCATCATATACCAAGGAGCAATCAGTCGTTCTTTAGTGACAAGGACAGCAGCCAGCATCGTTTTTTTGCATTGGGCATTCAGAAGCTGGTTGACAGAGAAGACAAATGTTTGAGCAAACTAAAAAAACTTATGTTGAAAAATAAAACAATAATGGTCAACATTTAATTATATTTCGTTTTTTCGTTCCTTTGCAGTTTGTCACTTTCAAGTCATGATATATAACTGCTGGAGAAAATAATACATGTATAAACTGCGTTCTGTTAACAGATGATGTCACAATAATGACGTCATTATCAAAAATAATTTTACACATGTTTGAAATGAAATTTTCTACACAATGTATATTTCAGATTTTTCATGTTTAGAAAATTAACAAAATGATGCTGTTTTGTAACTTATTTATTGAACGACCCTTGTAGTATCCATTTGATAGCAACCTGATCGGGAGTCGGTTTCACAACTTGTTGAATAGTCAAATAGTTTAGCATAAGTTCAGTACAACTTCCTACGCTTACGCTACCGAGCCAGTCTTTTGCCATGCCACATAGTAGTGATTTAAATGTCAAATAACTGAAAGTGGCAAAGACACTGCAGTGTCTAATGGAGATAACTGGATGGGTGGCTTAGATGAGCGATTGTAAGTGATGCTTTCTGTGTTAAATGTGCTGCTTGGCAGCAGTACACAGATATAAATGTTGTGTGATGTGTGCCTAGCCGGGTGGTGACGAGCGTTTAACTAGTCGTGTTTGTGGAGACAATGTCAGCGGAAATGTTTGGGACAAGGAAAGCGATGATGAAGAAGAGACAAGACCAACAGCAGAAGTGCATGAACGTCAGTCAACACGACCATCGAAATGTCAGTCAGTTCCCTGCATATCGTCTGTGACTGTGACTTAATTTTGTGTAGCTCTTTTGAATAGATTTTGAATTATGTTAGCAATAACTGTGTTAGCTGTACATATAACAGATGATGAGTTTAATTCATTTGTCATTTGTCGAGTCTGTTTTTTGTGTTTATGTGTTAACGGCAGTTTAATTGTGAGTTAATTTGATAAATTAGTTGAAGTTGTTTGCTTTATTACATGTTGATAATAATCAGAAGGTTTAGTAGTCTCACAATTTGATAATAATTATAAAGCTGTAGACTGCAGCATACATTTTCATGAATGCTAACCATAACCACAACCTTAGCCCCTAACTTTAACTTTTCTGGCACAGCTGAGAGTTAAATGAGAGGGGGAGAATGTTTAATCTAGCACATACACTAAAACAAACTGAGAAATCTCGACGTTTGTAGGAGTGTACAAGAGTGTATAGGAACAGTAACGCTTTCGAACTATTGAACCCTGGGATTATTCAGCTGCTGCTTCTGTTTGCTGCAGCACCGACGGCGGCGTCGGTTGAAGCACACGCTGGCCAATCTCTGCCGCCATCACATCTTGTTCCTCTCTTGTCAAACTCTGCTGCCAGCATCAAGAAGAAGAAGAAGCGACGTGAACATCGTAGCGCATTGCTGACTACTGACACATTGTCACGTGGGTATGCTTCATCGGTCCAGCCGCCGCCAGCGTCGCGCATAGTGTCTGAGAGATCACCGTCGGCCGCACGAACACGAGCCCGTTCTGTACCTGCAAAACACACTGATGATAGTTACCATGATGAGCCGGCACCGGATGCATTTAAACACCCTATGCGCCGACGTCAACATGCCTCGTACGGTCACCGATCCGACTTCATGCCACCCAAGTCAGTCAGTCTTGCTATTGTTATGTGGCTCTTCTCATCATAGACCATATTATTGGTCTTGTTTGTCCGTCTGTTTATCTATCTGTCTGTTCTGTATGGCTTCCTAGCTCGAAAGAAGAAATGATGCAGAAAAGTCTAAATTGATGCAAGTGTTTTCCAGGGCAGGAATAGCTGATAACTGGTGTGTCAGTTTTTAGCTCAATACTTTGGCTTTCTCCATCTACTTTTTCTTCCGTAATCCACTGCATCTATTTTTGTCACGACCGTTCTGTACTTCGAATCTCTCTGTATTTTCTCATTAATTAATAATTTCGGTCAATGTTTTAGTTAATTAATAAATAAGTAACTATAACTGTGGAAACACGATAGCTGTCTGTCTGTTGTAGTGAAATGTGGGATGAACGAGACGTCGACGCTGAACATGTCTACAGTGATGATGACGACACTGCAGTCAACGTGTCTGAAGGCGGAGCTTCTCTGAATCAAGGTCACACAGGTCAAGGTCATGTAGGTCAAGGTCACGTGGCTGATCGGCGGTCATCGTCCGCTGACAGTCGACGTCAGAAGTCTTCAACGAGAACAGCAGCCGCCCAGTTTCAGGTCTAGTGAGATATTTAGCTGATCTTTCCTGTTTTTTATGCGTTAGGCCTATGCATTCTAGCTTTATTTTGAATTTTGTGCACCATGTACATTTACGTTTTACTTACTAACGTATGCAGCATACAACAGTTGTCCATCTTAACTTTCGTTGTTGTAGCATTGAGATTCGCAAAACACAGTGTATCTTTTTACACCGATGTGGAAGAAAATGTTTCAGCCTAGTGCCGACATAGTGTGCAGCTATCCACCTAGCTATTCACAGTGCTGTGCGCAACCAAATCTTGACTCTAACTTTGAGATGAAAATTGGCACACTAGTAACTCCTCTGGGGAACGTTTACGCCAATTTTTCTATCCTTTTTACGTGCGAAAGCAGCTACTGCTTTCAGTGCATCTTAGCCATCACAATTCTGTCTGTCCGTCCGTCTGTCCGTCCGTCACAAAGATGGATCAGTCAAAAACGGTGCAAGCTAGGATCACCAAATTTTTACCGTTGGCTGCCTGGAAGTCTCTAGTTTCAGAAACCGTAAAGCTTTTCCAGAAATTCGAAGAAAGTCACCTCGAACGAGGGCGCTGAATGAGAGGGCGGAGGTGGGAAAAATTTGCGATTTTTAGCCAGTAAGTCGCTGTATCTCAATAACGGTGTGAGATAGGGTCTAGGTTACTATTAATCACTAATAGGAAGTCATACACTGCCTCTCGATTGCCACAGAATTCAATGACCTTGGATGATCTTGAATGCTAAAATAGGGGTTTTTATGGATTTTTTGGCGATTTCGGTCTGCGAGACACATTTCAAGAGCGAAATGCACCTAAACCAATTGAAATAGACATGGAGAAGCTGCTTATGAGATTTCCAGCATTGAACATAGATTTTAAAGATCCAAGTCTCGATTTTTAGGTTCAAGGAAACCTGCGCACGAGGGCATCAAAATGCGATACCCTTGTAAAAATCATTATTTTATCGTTGTTGGCCAGTCTTTCGTGAATACGGTTGTAGATAGGCGTGGGCATGTTACCTATCACAACACGCATTAGTGACGAGCTTTTCAGTCGTATCAACATCGATGACTTTGAAAGACCCTAAACTTTCGAAATAAGGGTTTTTTGTTGATTTTTGCGATCTTCGGCTGCAGCGCACACTCCAAGAATGAACTGCGACGAAAAGGCTGGAGATAGACTGACAGTTTGTGAACAGCAACTGCTATAGTATTTCGCATGTCTCGTGAGCATTAGCTCAAATTTCTTGTTCTTATTCGAGTTAGGGGTTCATAGCAGACCCATGGACAGACGGACGGACGGATGGACGAGGCCCATGATGTGGTCCATTAGGATGGCTGCATAATCAGTAGTCGTGTGTTCTGTTTCTGTGGTCGCAGATATCAGGTGGTGGGTCTTCAGTGTTGCCAAGGTCATCACAGCGACCTCCAATATCACCACGCAACACGTCTGTGACCACACAGCGCTCTACACACAGTGTGCCGTGGGCTCGCAAGATGGCGCCACCAGCAGCAGCAGGACCTGGTGTGCACTGGAAGAACTGAACATTCAGAATCGTCGCTCGTCACTGGCATTGTGTAGCTAATTGCTTTAGCGTTCAGCTGTTCTGTTATACGTGTTCTGTGTATGTCTTACTATTAATTGCTCACTTGCTCAATTGCTTACTCCAGGACCAATTTCGTATTTTTAACCATTTGATTAACTGAGTTTTTGAATGTCCGATTAATCAGAATCACCATAGTCCAGTAACAGCTCTCCACAGTGGGTCTGCCTAAACACCGCAGATCACCACAGATCAGCTGAGATGGCAGATATTGTTTAAGTTTATAAACTTAAAATTTGTAACTCTAAACCTAACCCTAATCTTATCCCTAGACTTAACACTAACCATATCCCTAACCCAAAGTCTAACTTTAATCCTAACCCTAACCTCAACCCCGGCCTGAAGCCTGTAGTTGATCTGCATTGCCATAATATATTGATCTGAAGTTTAAAAACTTGAACGATATCTGCCATCTCAGCTGATCTCTTGTGATCTGTGGTGTTTAAGGCAGACCAGTCCACAATTAACTCTGCAGTTACATGGCAGAACTGTTTAGAAACGTGTCAAACGCTAAAACTACTGTTAGTGTAAACTGATGCTTAGCTAACTGATTAGTTGGCCAAAAAATGTGAAACTGGCCCTGAGATAAGGTCTTTTGTGCAAGTGATTCATATGTTCAGCTTTTTAGCCATGTTGAATGTTAATTCACTAGTAATGAATAGGCCTAATCGGTATTGTATTGCGATAGTGAATGAGCTGAGGCTTAACTAGTTTTTTTGCACTAGCAATAACTCAAATGATCTAAATTGTTTTAAGAGGTATGCGTGTGAGAGTTTGTGACAGTAAAGTATTATTTCAAGTATTGGTATGACAATCTTACTGAATTGTAACTGTTGGCATTGTCTCTGATATGTCACTTGCTGCAAGATGTGATGTACAGTGTACCTATGCAATAAGATGTCTTATATGTGTTCGTGAAAGTACGCTCACTTGGCGAGTATCTTTGTTGCATTTTACTTCTCTATGTCACACTGTTCACAGTGTTCATGTTGTGTGCCTTTGTGACACTATTTTAACGTATGTCACTCCCACTGATGCAGCTAGGCAAAGCACAGTCTTAAACATATTTGTGTATTTTTGTACGTATGTACGTACTCTAGTCCTACGGTGTGTCTGCAATGATATTACTAGCTGACATCTCCATTAGTGGACTCAAGCATGACTAAACAAACGACAGTGTAGGCTTACACTACCGACCGTCGACGACCGTAGACGACGTCTTGGGGCCCTACATACCACCTGCGTGGCACAGACGGTTGCAGGCTATGAGCACAACAAAGTTCTGAACACCACAGCACCAGAAATTGACTCGTCAGAAATCGAGCTTCCAAGGAATGCTCGCACTTTCCTAGCACAGTTGAGATCTGGTTACTGTGCCCGGCTAAACTCCTATAAACACCGACTCAACCCAGCAGTTCACGACTCCTGCCCAAATTGTAACACGACACCACACAGTGTCGTTCACCTATTTGAATGCCCGATGCACCAGACCGACCTGACATTCGTGGACCTCTGGCAGCGACCCAAGGAGGTCGCTGAGTTCCTCAGTGCCTAACCTGTACAAGATGGAGGGTGGGTTACTACAACAACAACAACGACGACGACCGTAGAATATGTGTCGGTTAAACCACTGTCTGCTTGAATTCCTTTAACACTCGCTTATCTCACTCCAGACTATGGTCTAACATAGCATGACAGCATGATGCTGTCCTGTGATCAGATGAGATTGATCGTTGGCTCTGCTCTGTTTGTAGTCTTTATATAGCGGTAACATTATGGCATTTTGTTAATTTAATCTGCACGATATTAGCAGTTCACTTTGACTGATACCTATTTTGTGTGACATTCGCAACATAAGTTTATAGTTGTGATTGTGCACAGTTGTAGTTTTTCTAAGTTTATTATTGTTAAGTGCATTAGACTTTAACTCTTGCATCATGCATGTGCTGTACACAAGTAAACCCTTCTGTTACTGAACATTTGCGTAACTTCAACAAACAACATCTGATTCTAGCAAAATTTTACGCCAACAATGGGCCATCTATTGGCAATCAAAATGCCAAATTTTTGTTCAGTCTGCTAAAGCAAACAATAACTGCAGCGGTTTTTGTGACGTCACCCCAAAACACTTCATTTTCAGGTTTTTGTGTCTGACGTCACCCACAAAGACCTGAAACTAAACGGTTTTGGGGTGACTTTATAAAAGCCGCTGCAATTATTGTTTGCTTTGGCAGATTTAACTGAAATTTGGCAGTTTAATTGCCAATAACTTAGATGATACAGTGTTTATGTAAATTTTTGCCAGAATCAGACGTTTTCTGTTAAAGTTACGCAAATGTACATTAATAGAAGGGTTTACTTATCTGATGCCTTATTGGTAACGGAAATATTTCATTATCGATATTCAACAATTAATAACTCCGCCAGAAAATATCGTTTATCAACGAAATTTGATGGTCGATTTTGCAATTTACTGGGCACTAAGTGTACGAAATTTTATTCAGATTCGTTCAGATTTGACTTTTTTATTATACGATGTCTAGAGGGTTACTTTTTTACCGGACACAGTGTAATGTATATGCATTTTGTCTAGAAAGGCCGTCTTTGAAATGACCTATACTGTGTCGAGTGGGACGTTCAACTTTACACACTCATTCACTTCAAACTAGACATAAGCATACGTTTAAACTGCACTAAATTTGTCAATTTAGACAGTTTATTCTGAGAATAAAAATTAAAATTGTTGCCGCCAGGTTTTATCTTTTGAAGCTAAAATGCACCCACTTCGATTTTGGCTGGGGCTCCACTCCAGACCCTACTGGGGGAGATCATAGCGCTTTCCCAGGCCTCCTAACGGGATTTTAGGAGATCCTACTTCTAAGGGAAAGGGGAGAGAATGAGGGAAGGATAGGGGTAGGGAAAGGGAAGGAGGAGGGTATAGAGGGTAGGAGAGGGG
>Ga0209367_1005381_pt1 | contig 17743 bp, 8 predicted proteins | sample WorMetLIZISLAND2_FD_187412 | JGI IMG/M metagenome (GOLD analysis project Ga0209367, IMG submission 187412) | Marine gutless worms symbiont microbial communities from Max Planck institute for Marine Microbiology, Germany - Olavius geniculatus... ... | reverse complement strand
GTCGGGGTCCGCGACCGTGCAACAGGGAAGGCGCTAGAGGGGGCTGACAGACGGACAGACAAACAGACTTTCCGCCCATTATAGTAAGATTCCTGAATTTTAGGCCTATTTAATATACGTGCTGTTGACAGTCAAACCCTGTAATTGATTGGCTGTTGGTGGCCACATATCCAGAAAGATGAAATTTTAGAAAGTTTCTTTGTTGATTTTAATGCATATATTGTCTGTTCTGTTTTTCCCAGGTAGTGCAGAAGCAGATGTTGGGTGAGGTGGGAAACTAAACAGCCATTTGATGGCCAGTTGTGTCTTAAATATGTGGACCAAAAATTAACTAAAATTGGATGATCCTTCTTCAAGTTATGGTAAAAAAACTTTTGGTGTGTTTTTTATGCCTCACAGCGTAGTGGTGGTGTATTAGTAGCAGGGGAGCTTTTAAGAGGTCTACGAGTTGTAGTAACAGCACAGCAGCAGTCAGTAGCAGTAGAGCAGTAACAGTATAGTAACAGAAGTAGCGTTAACACACACACACCCAAGTACCTACCCACAAAAACCCATGTAAAAACCCACCCTAAACTTAACTAAATTTTAGTTTCTTGTTCCAATAATAGTGAGATGTTCAAATAAATAAATTTGGAAATTCATGAATATTTATTCACTATCTAGGCTATCAGCGCTCATTCTAACCACTTGAAACTCATGAAACTCTAAAACGAATAGTTGGGCCTTTTAAGAAAGTCACTTGGGTTTACCGCCAAAACCCATAACATAATAAAACCCCAATAAAACCACCAAGATTTGTTTTCACCGAAAAACCTTCGGGTTTTCAGCTCCAAACAGATGCAGCAGCAGGAATGCCGTAGTAATGAGAAGCGTACCTTTTTATACTCAGCGATGACGTCATCGTCTCTCTCGCGTGCATACAGAGCATGCATCGACTTGTTAAGCAACAGTCTTAGCGCCTTGTCGTCAACACGCACTGCCCGACGTAACTGAGGCATTAGCCGACACAGCCGCAGTCGAATGTTAGGCACGGCGTCGGAACACAAGCCAAGCAGTGCTTCGGCAAAGTAGTCCGCAAAGAAAGCGCGAGAATACATCTCCAGAGACAAAGAGCACATGTCGATGTACAGACTTCGCTCGTAGAAGCTTAGACTCTTTGCCAGCTCTGCACGCAATTAGTAACATGCAGTCTACAAGCCAGGCCTGCAGACAGACTTTGCAACTCCAGCCCATGGGCTACAAAGCAGACCTCCATTAAATCAGACTACAAAGTTGGGGAGTGCTGTAAGCCCCCCCCCCAGTGAGGTCTGGGACAAATCTCTAGCCACAAATGCAGTTGCATCTGGTGGTAAAGTTTTGTGGGTAAAGTTTTGTCAATATTTATGCAACGTTTTCTGGTGCCAGCTGATGGGAGGAAAATATCTGATGAAACCCATCTGATCTAATCCTGTTTTGACTACAGGCGAATCAACAGCTTTGGCAGGAGATGTTGAATTCACTACTAATTCTGACAAGAAGAAGCTCTTTATAATCAGTGTTTAGTGCCAACTTTTTCCACACTGAAGACTGGTTAAATACGGAAGGCAAAAGGAAGTGATTTGCAATGATGTGAAAACCTTGCACGAGTCGACGGCAGGCATCTTGTCTCTGCTGTAGACGTCTCAGCCTCCGCATCAGAGTCAGAATACTGTGTACTGCTGCACGCCGCACTGGCAGCGCCCGCTACAATCACACATTGGAGTAGTAGTAGTAGCAGCAGTAGCAGCTCAGAGCTACAGAGCATCACCTGCCATACGCGATCACACATGGGTGTTGAGCAAGCACAGGCACAAAGAATGTGACTGAAATGCTCCGCATTTTGAATCGCCCAATGCAAAATCACAAGCTCCAGATAAAATGCAACAATAATGAACAATGTACCTCTCAACTGTCACTGAGTCATCAGCAAAGCAGAGAATAAACCCAAACAACTAAGCATGAGAAAAACATGGACATGACTGATTATGCTGATGACGGTGATATTACTACTACAACTAAAACTACAACTACTTCTATTACTAGTATTAGTACCATGACTAAAGCAAGTATAATTACAATGATTACTACTAGTACTACTACCGCTATGAAAATGATGCTGATGACAACTAAGGAAAGACAACTATGACTGAAGATATGAAGAATAAATAAGCAGGAAATAACTGCGGAGTGTAGCTTTTTAAATGCGAGTGGAAGAATGCGTAGATTGATGAGGTCTGATGAGATGGACTGCGGCAGCGAGGAAAGAGTTTGCATGAAATGTTGCTGAAGACGCCAGTTATGAGATGCAAACACCACAGCTTCACAGTGTAACAGTGAATCCACCAGCTCTGTAGTCTGCAAACCATCACAAAACAACTACAACAGATACTGCAACTACTAATACATCTTGCAGACGCTACTGATGAGATGCAAACACCGCCACTTCACAGCGTAACACCTCGGAAAATCATATAAACAAGTAAATCAATAAGTAAATCAATAATAAATCAAAGAATCGATAAATCACTTAACCGATCATCAGCTGATGACAGAGAAATTGAAATGAAGATATCTGATGCAAGCATATCGAGACAAAAAGCAACAAAAGCAAAAAAAACTCCAACTCAAACCTTAGCATCCTGGTTGGATGCTGAAGATTGGCTGTTTGGTAACACAAGCTGCAATGTGTCTGATAGTTTGAACACAAACCCGCTTCCCAGAACCTACGCCAAAAACATCAACAAGACTCGTTTGTTACTTCAATTTTTCCACAACTCAGACGACCAGCTACCAGCTTCAGTCATCAATTGACCGTTTTTTTTTATCAACCTGACTGTATAAAGAACAATCACTGTATGCAGCAGAATGACCAGCACTGGATGTCATCCCAATTAAGCCCTATTTGGTAAAAACATGGCACCCTCACATAAATTGTCTGACATTAACGTACAAACGTTTATCACGAATTCAGTGTGCAGTGGGCAAAGCCGCCAGTGCCTGAGAAAGCCATCCATCCAGCCAGCCAGCGTGTGATCCACCAGCCGCAAGCAACCACGTACATCACAGGGGCTTCATTTCACATTCAGTCAGCTTCATCTTTGAGCTCTCAAGCCAAAAATTAGCAGTCTGTGTTTATTCCTGTCCTGGGGAATGTTCACCTCTCCAATTACAAAGTTTAAAGTGGACAGAAAAAAACGGAAGAAAGAACAAAGAGGCGGGCAAACAAGTGAACAGATGGACCGTAGTGCAGCCTATTAGAACAGCCACATAATAGGAATACCGCATAATAGGAATACTGTGATTGGCCGTAGTGTATACCTGCGTGGAATTGTCATTAAGCAGCTGAATGAGATTGTCAATGAGAACATTACAGTTCTCTCCCAGTAACACTGCAACCTTCACACAGCACATTCACAATACACAACCTGGTCTATAGAACAACATGCACAATATATAGAGGGTGGCCCGTGAAAACAACACATACAGAATGTACAGGATGGTCTGTGAAAACAAGCCACAAAGTAAGTAAGTGTGTGCATATTTAGAGTGCACAACGTCAGCCAGTGGCCGAATCTGAGGAACTTGGCTGAGCCGCTAGGGAGAGCAGTAGGCCTGCTGGAAGCAGTGAGTTTTAAGGAGGCGACGGACAGTGTCTGCACAGGTAGAACTACGGATGCTAGAGGGTAGTGTAAAAGCCTATAGCAGTTCAGGTTCAGTAGTTTAGCTGAAAATTGGAGTGTTCACGCTAAGTTAATATACAAATACCAAATTCTCTACCTGGATCACATAACGATAGCTCCGTAGCGCCACCATGTGCATGATATAGCCTTGTGTCGCAGCCCGAAATCACCAAAAAAATCCATAAAACCCCCTACTTTGTCGTTCAAGGTCATTCAAGGTCATTGAATTCGGCGCCAATCGAGAGCCAGTGTACGACTTCCTATTAGTGATTAATAGTAACCTAGGCCCTATCTCGCACCATTACTGAGATAATAGCGACTTATTGGCCAAAAATCGCAAATTTTGCCCACCCCCCTCTCATTTAGCGCCCTCGTTCAGAGTGACCCCCTTCGAACTTATGGCAAAGCTTTACGGTTCCTGACAGGATGACCACTCTCCAGTCATGATCAAATTCCCTGACTTTTCCAGACATTTTAAGGTAACATGGACGGAGTATCGCCCCTCGCAACAGTAGCGATATGACGTCTAATCCCATCTTTTGTGAGTCTTAGTTAACTGCGCTCCTCCAGTTCGCTGTTGGTCGACCTGGTCCTCTCTTATATCCTGGTACTTGCCAGTACAGTGCTTGCTGTGCTATGCACTGGTAGTCCATATGCTATTGATGAATGTGTTAATTCAAGGTAAAAACTTCAACAAAGTGTAGACCTGTGCAAAATCATTGTACCTCGTGAAATCTTGATGCGACTATTTTACGAACTCGGAAGTTTGCATCGCAGCACAACTCTCTGAAGCAGGATGCAAGCTCAGCGTCAAAATGTTCCGCAGACACAAACGATACCACTGCCTATACACACACACACACGTACATACGATTGCTGTTATCTCACTGTACGATGAATGAAAATTGAGTTAAATTCATGCATTACTGTCAAATTCAGCACAATTTTGAAAGTGATAAAAATTTACGCAAACTAAGCAAAGAATATTTAAGCACAAGTTTCATACTTTTTAAAATATCAAAATTCCTTTTTCCGACTAAATACAGTGCATAGTACAATTGTAACATTCAGTTTCTTCGGTACTACAGCAGTAACGCCACTTACTTACTTAAATTGCATGCAAACATATCTGTAGGCAGAGAGTGACTGCTACTAATACTTAGAAAGTTTTACATAATTCTAAAAGTACAAAAAAGCAAAACGGTTAAACAAAAACTGGACTGTCTGGACGACTGAAAATAAAAGCTGAGATGATTACAGAAATGACTGAGAGTAAGATAAGATTGACAGCGATAATTACCGGAATGTTGTCGGCGGCACATTGACGACATTTCTCCAGTTCGTCATCTTGTTCTTGTTCTTGAATGTCACAAATGATCGGCAGCTCCGTTATCGGCTACGACCAACAACGACAGACTCAAGATGTGCACAGAGCAAATGAAAAGACTGAACTGAAGTCAGTTTGTAGACTTTGCAGAATGTGCTGAAATGAAATGAGACAGAATAAACTGCCAGTTGGTTGTCTTACTAGATGGGGTCCACGCAATGCGACTGAAAACATATTTCAGATCAGTTGCTTTGTACACAACTTATAGACACAACTTGAATAAACCAAGATTACAGTTGATGAGCACTAACAGTTGCCCAGGGAGCATTAAGAATACCGAGACAGACGGACAGACAGACGGACGGACGAACAAAGCAACTGACATGAGTTAGAGACAAGGTGGGTGCTAAAAAAAACTGTATCAGGCAAATAGTTCCTCCACACATTAATTACTCTCCATGTAAACAAAGTTCCGGCAAACAGCCTCGATACATCTTGTCTTGTACAGTTTGCAAACAGACAGCCGCCTGACAATGTCAAAAACCCTAACACATTTACTGTAGGTGACTGGAGACAAAGCAGGAAGCAGCAGGTTTCTGTCAAACACTGCATATTTCCGACAGAAAAGATTATGGGTGCTCAGAATTTAAATTTTGCCCCTAAATGTTTTAACTTCAAATTTGCATTTTGGGACAACAATCAGGAAAATCTTTTAACAAGAAAAGAATTTTCAGATAATTTTCCAACACACCAAATTTTATAGGGCAAGGGAAGCCACTGCCATGATTGGAGATGAGATGAATACATACAAAGCACTTGAGAGGAGCTTGCTTGGATGCGAAGGCAAAAGAAGCAGACGGAGAGATGGACGATTGAACTTCAGACTGCTTCCGAGTGTCACCGGCGGTCTGACAAAGTCGCTTGTAGAAGTCTAAGAACTGTGCTCGCTGCTCAGCTGTTAAGTTCCCTACATGCCCATAGCAACATACAATTGTAACAGGTGACTAACAGAAAACAGAAGCCCAGCTGTCGCTAGGGAAGGCCAACTGTTCCATACCATAGTATTGACGGCCCCTTGCTACACTCAATGTGTTATTTACTTACACTGTATCTAACATCAAGATCCAGTTAAATTAGTATCATTGTCAGTAAATAAGTAACGTTTCCAAAAACATGTAAGCAGCAGGCAACTTTGCAACTTGTAAATTGTGGCCAAATTGCACACAGAGACATGGTTATTATTCACAACCTACAGGAAATGGCCGTCACCCTATCCAACGGTTCCAATGTTGGTGCCCCATGATGCACCATTTAGCCACAATACAAAATGCGTGGTCAGTTCGCTATGAACTAACAACCATGGGCAAGTTGTTCACACACATGTGCCTCTATCAACAAGCAATGCAATTTGGTACCAGGCAAGGGGCGCTGACGCTATGTGGATGGGAAGGTAATGCTGGCTTGGCCATGTAATGGGTTAGGGGATCTGGTTGCTATCAAGTGGTTACTAGTTGGATGGCTGACTGTCAGCGGACAGCGTTCGATCAGCGTTCCATCTCTCCAACGACGTAGATAAGTCTGGCTGCCAGGGTTATGGTCAGGGGCACCTTCATCTGTTTCCGGTAGCAATGCTCCACAGCTCTGAAGCTGTTTGGGCCTAAGGGCGCAGGTCGCGGCAGGCGACGTTTACAGCAGAAGCGCTGCACCTCCGATGTCTGTCTGTCTGTCACTTCCACTTTCTTTAAAGCATCGCTGTTGGAAGTTCACTACGAAGCAAGCTGGTACACCGGATGACTGAACGTCCGATCGATATTAGAAGATGCACGTAGCCATCACTTTGATGAAGATGCTACCATCACTTTTCTGCTCAACGAACTCGCAGAAGCACTCAGTTACCTGAGTGATGCTGGCCTCTGGTCAAGCGCCAAAAGAAAACAACTCCGTAGCTCTGTGGTGGGCTTCCTACAAAAAGCTATACACTAGGGTTTTAATACGTAAGGTAGGACAGAAACCTGAGAGATGCTGGCAAATGCGACCAAAGTGCTTGGCGACGGCAGTCAGAGTTTCATCTTGTTTACTGAACGCCTGATGACAGAACTTGCAGATGAGAGGAATCACAGTTGTCACCTGCGCATCTGTCCACATTATGACAACAAGCTGATTCATACCAGCAGCAGCAACAAGTGACTGAAGTAATTTGGTAAAATGTGGAACTGCTGGTGTGTGCTGCCCCCTAGTGAATCACAAGTAGACAATTGCAAGTTTTGGACTGGGGCTTCAACTATCAGATCTAGCCTTCCCCTAAAGACTCAGGGACCACCGTCTAACACAATGTGTCACTAGACTCTGCTAACAAACAAACAAATCCACAGGTTAGGGTTAAAGCAGAGTCCACAAATGTGACAAATGACAGATAGACAAACAACATTACAAGGAAATATGCAAAACTGCCTAGTAAAATTAATGATCGCTTTATTGGAGTTTTCTAGCAGTGAAAGAATTTCCAAAATCAGTTAATGTTTGGCAAACATAAAGCCAAAAGTTTGGTGTCTTGTGCTGTGGTTGTCATTGCAGTAGCTGCTTTTATGACTTATGGTGCATTAAACTCTTTGAGGCAGATGTAGACAAAAGTCGACATTGGGAGGTCCAGAGGCTGACAGCTAGCAGATGTGTTGACAGATGGCGACAACTGATAATACTACGTCTCAAAGGCCTATGAAAAATACGTTTTCCACCTCAAAAGAAGTAATATGCAGTAAGAACAGAAGTAGCAAATAGCAAACCGTCATCAAGCATGGTGAGTATGCTAACGACGGTGTTGAGACCAGCCAATCGAACGTTAGAATGCTCATCATTGGTCAGCTCTACAAGCTCCGGCAATATTGCTGTCTTCGTCTCCTCCACACTAAAATAAGTACGTAAGTAAACCAATTTTAGCAAGCAGGGGTTAGCAAAAATGCTTTTAAAAGTCTAAAAAAAGTAATGGAATAGTATCCACATTACAGATTTCAAGGTACATTAAGTCAAAGCGTAATGACATAGCTACTGTAAAAAATACTATTACTCTCAAGCATATAACCAGCCAACTTATGTAAATATGTGTTTCAAAATTGTTTATTTACCGGTACTATTGCAAATCCTACAGACAGCCAAAATATGACACAGAAAGTGTGTGGTTCGTGACTAGGCCACCATGTAATGTTTGGTTGCTTCTTAGACGGACGCACAGTCAGACCCACAGCACATGTTGACCTCCACGAATCGCTGTCAGCTGAAAGCTGTTCAAGGTTGCTTCACGTATGTCACACTTCACTAAGAACCAAATAATTTACTTTGTGGTTGTGAAACGAAACCAAATTTAGTTTACATGACATGAATCACTCAGGGCAGTGATAGACTAGGTGCTTCTAGTTAAACTGACATGTGAAACAATAAGGCCATTGACAGACCTGAGGCCTTGAGCGACGAGGTCAAGCTGACGAGACATGCAAGCACGCACTTCAAAGTCTACATCCTGACACAGCGAAAGAACGATCGGCAGAATGTCACGCTTTATCCTGCAACAACAGACGACTGCTGCTAGCAACAGAATTACACCATTACAAACTAGACTTGTGATGATTCGATATATCGAAAATATCGATATATCGTTCTTGATATCGATATATCGTATCGTATCGTATCGTTGAAAAGAATATCGAATTTTTCGATATACAGTGATAATCAAAACTATTGCGATATTTTTGATAATATCAGGATATTTTCTACAGATTTTTCACTACGCTGCATAACTGTAAAGAAAAATTACAAATGAGACGAGTAAAGGGTGTCATAAATTCGTAATTTAATGACAATCGTAATATAATTTCACCTAAAGACATATTTTATTATCTACAGTGTAAATAGAGCATACTGCCTCGGTCAATGTTCACGTCTTGTTCCTATGCTTGTATAAGATTTACATACTTATTATTTAAAAATATCTATATCAATATCAATATATTTTGTAAAATATCGTATCTTATCGAAATTAGAGTCCTGATATCGAATCATCACTAAACTAGATGCACTGGCTAACACTTGTGTGTCACCCAGAGTACAAAAGTATCTTTATTATTCGTTTTCACATATAATGTGAGTCAAAAAACATGCCACCAAAATTATGGCCATATCTTTGCTAAGTGTCAATTGATTACGGAAATTCTACGCCAGCACATTCCGCAGAAAACTTACAACAAAATCTCACTAAGATGCTAATCCAACTTAAAGATGTCACTACACTACCTTGTGACACATGAATGTTGTTGCTTGTGTGCTAAGACAAGAACTACCAGGGACCTTGCTAACAGCAACTGTAGTGGGAGATTCAAGTTAGATTTCATCGATTCTAACTCCAGTATCAATGAATGTAGTCTAATTTCAAAATGCTCTCTGTCACCATTAGCAAATGATAAACTGCTATTCTTATGCAAAAAGGAATTCTGGTTTCAGACTACAGAATCCTTGTACAACTAGGGTTAACCACACTTTGCAAGGACTCACACAAATGGTTCAAACTTTGGAGATGACTTGGCAAGAATCATGCAAGAAGCAAGTCGTGATTGGACTGGTTGAGATAACTGACCCTTCGTTATTGCTCTGTGCAAAATCTACTCACGTCACACACATGCAAAGCTACATATTAAGAACATTTGGAGCCTGTTTGCCAACTGGCAGCACACGTAAAAAAGTAGTGCAAAAACAGTCCAACTTTCGATCAAAAACTTTTCCTTAGTGGGCCAAAATATATGACATTATGTATCTTTTCCGTTTCAAAAATATTAAAAATCTAAGTTTGAAGATGTCTTGTCAAAAACCTACGTTTTTGCACCTCCACTGCTCCCGAGGAAAGCACATTTAAGCTAATAGTAATTTTGCTGTTGGAGATTTGTAGCGGTCTGTCACAAAATTGCAACTTCCTGTTACCCCAACTTTTTAACCCACAAAGCTGCTGAATATACAGCACAGGACATTATATTACCACATGTAAAATTAAGTGAGTGCAGTCATTAAAAAAGTCATACATGACACCGTCGTCTCAAACAGCAGTCATTTAAACTGCTGACAGGCTTGCGTTCTGACAAGAGTATTTCACATCCGCATGCGGTCCAACTGCCGTTACGCTTCCATCACAGATCTGTGACTGTGTCAGCAGCGATGAGTCACAAAAGTTAGGTGCATAATCAAAACACAGGAAACTGCCTTGCAGTGGCGATTATGGCCCTCAAAACATCTGGGGTGTCGTGCTCTGCCCTCAACACTAATAAACAGATGGCCATTACTTACACGGGTACCACCCGACAAAACATCCCATCAGCCAGTGCGTTATGCACATTAAGCATAACATTAAACTGCGGCTGCTGAGTGGATGCTGCAGCAGCTGCAGTTCCAGGCGGCCAGAAACGCCACTTTTATCTCAGAGTGTAAATAAGAAACCTCTTTACTGATGACTTGAGCAGGCATCAGTTCAATGACATCCAGCAGTGTGTCCAACCAGAGCTTTGATATGTCTAGCAAAACCAGCAACAGCCAACACACCAATGAGACCACGCAGTAATGGCAATAACAGCAATAGTGGTAATAGATAGAACAACATACATGAAAGTCTAAAAAGATTTCGCACTGGGTGGGAGCTGATCCCCCTTTGCTGCCACTGTCCATATCTTTGTCAAAATACTGACTGATTTTCAATATCCTGTTTTCACTAGACCCACAGTGCTACGGGAGCTGACAGCACTACTCAGACCCCACAACTGGATTAATGACCACCACAAAACAACCCAAACATTCACTTTGATAAAATCTGGCTACTGGCATGGACATTAATGTAGGCCTACCTGGATCTTTGTTATCGACACAGCTGAGGATCGTCTGTAGAAAGGTCTGTGTGTAATTCTGCACTGGGACGAGGCCTTGCTGCAGGATGTCCAGAAACACGGAGCACGACTCCTGCTGCAACTCAGTCTCCGCAACACGCACCACCTCCTATAGCATACACCGTGCACAGGCAGCATCACTTTACGTTCACTGGCCACCACCGTGTGCAGGCAGTCTTCCATAAACTGTGGAATTTCCAGAAGTTGCCAGTTTCCACGAAATTTTTATATTTCAGGAAATTTTGCAGAATTTGATACTGGCCTGCGATCACTTTTATTTTCCAATTTAAATCAAAGTTCTTGAAGCTAGAACAAAACTGAGAATTTTCTTAAATCACTTGACTACTTCTACAATCGGCAAAACTCAACTGCTACACAGAAATATTTCACGACCTACTTTTGTTGCCTATCTCTCACCACAGTGTCTGCGGTGTTATAACTGCCCATAAGCTCACTCCACTCAAGTGTGACGACCAAAAAGTGGCTTTGGTCTGTGCACAGAACCCATTCTCAGGCAGAACTTACCGTCGATCACAGCCATGAGATAAGTATGTTTCAACACGGTTTACTTGTTAGTTTGCATAGGCCTATATGTACCCTGAGGACTGTGTTGAAGCCTATATGTTCCACTGATGAGATATAACAAATGATTAATAAACATTTGACAAACGGAGTAATAACAGCAGCCAGCCATGCAATGAGTGAGTCGGTCTGACCGTGATCTTGGGAACAATTCGTTGCATGCAGTCGGCATGGTTGTCCCTGAGCAGTTGTGGAAGATTTGTTATGACGCTTAGACGCTGAACCTCTTGACCCGAGCTGAAATATCATCGTCAGCATCATTAACGACTAGCACTTCATTATTATTCGTTAATTTTTTGACAATTAATCATGTGAATGGTCGTCAATTTCCGCAGTTTTAATTCACAAACCTATTTACAGCAACACCAACCAGCTACCAGAAATGTACAGAATAAATGTTAAATATACGCTAAAAAGTACGTATGCAAACTATATGCCACCAAACGCTGTGACCGCCCTGACAGCGCCCCTGCACCCACGGCGCGTGACATCTAGTAGCTATCTAGTAGCTACTAGATGTCACTTGGCCCACCCAATCAGTCTGCTGAGATATTAAAGCAACATGCGGCAGCAATGCATGGTGGCAGCATTGACTGCATGGAGCAAAGTGTGAAATCAATTAGAGCAAAGCGAAACCAGCAACTGACAGCTAACAGGCATTGATGATCCATGTGCCAATAGCAGCAGCAGCAGCAGCAGCAGCTGACGGGGAAGCCAAAATTTATGATACCATAGCCTAAGCCAGGGCCTGCCTGGAACACCAACCGATAGCGCCACAGCCATATAGCCATCCAGACGTTTAGTCTCTAGCTGCACCGGCGTCAATCCATTACCAACACGTCCCACATGTTCCCCTCAAAGTTTTGGGTGGAAGACCCCAATGACTTCCCCACCCTAAAGCAAAGGTATAGTGATTATAGGAATTATACCGACAACTGCCTCGTTTTAGCGCCAGAAAAGTAATTTTAAAAGGCCAAGAAGAGACTAAAGTCGTTTGCTGCTGGGGTCCCATCCTGAGCCCCCAGAGGGAAGCTTGCAACGAACCCACAGACTCTCCAGTCGTCTCTCTTTGCCCCTCACCCCATCACCGCCCACCGGCGTCATCTAAGTTTCTGAAAACACAGCTAGAGTGACGACCATACTGGCTGGCTGCTGCAATACACAGCCGTCACTGCTCATCGCCATTAAAACAAGTTAACTTCGGCATTTTTCTCTCCGCAATGAAAGTTATGCGACTTAAACAATACCTTCACTAAACTGCATGCACAAAACTAGAATCGTTTATCAGTTAATTTAGAAAGACAAAGTCTGCAAATTCAAAACCACATTACATGTTGTAATGTAAACGACAGCAGCAAACGTGCGTGCCCCTGCAGCCAATCTGCATATGCTGAACGATTACGAACTGCCCACCAGATATCACCTCTGCACTGAACAATCACTCTACTCACTCACAATCACTCTTTGTTCCGTCGGTTATACCCTACCCATGCGGTTAAATTGCTCACCCGATTTTAAATAGCCTATTTATGCTTAATAGCCGATTCAGGCGTTAAACATTTCCATGATGAATATGACTGATGACTGTGCTTACTTACTCTGTATCAAAGACACACCACAACGGTGGCGGCGCCGGCGCTGACGGCAGCTGAGCAAAGATATCGCGTTCATCGTCGTCCAACAGATACTTAGCAGTCGTAGCAGGCGGCGCAGACACCAGTAACTTTGACAGCTCATCAGTCGGCGTGTCTGGAGTCTCCATGGGGCAGCCAGTCACAGCAGACAGACTGCTCGCCCCCACACATCACATCGTGCATTGACACGTCTTTAACAGCACCCCCTACTCGTCAACTGCCACACAGACCCCAGCGCACTGGACGCGTTCTGCAGAACAATCTGATCTTGTCTCCGAGCAAAACGACCCCATCTTTCAACACGCACCCAGCTCGACCGACGACATCCAAGAAGACGTATTCTCCGAGCTAATGGGATTTCACTGATCGAGACGGGCAGCCTTGCACGAGACAGGAACAGATGGAGTTTTTGCTGTAGGCGTTCAGAAGCAGAGGCATCAAGTCAAGTCATTTAACTCGTTCATCGCTCAACGTACCCCCAGCGTTAGGTAACCTTGCCATGAGCGCATCCAGGCAGACAGCGAATGGTACGAATTAGTCCGAACAGAAACGCTCCCAGTTCTAATTGTCGTTACTCTGGCTTATCCATCCATCCAGGAAATGCCAGAACAGTGCGGAGACTCATCGGTTCGCGAAGGACGTTTTAGAACGCTCCCGATCCAGATCACGATCTGACTGGCATGATGACATCGCTACGCCCGGTTCTAGGTGCACTGGCCAAGCTTGTGACCGCTTGGGCGATTTAATGAGCAGGCTTGCAGGCGGATCGAGCTAACTGTGCAAATCAGCTGACAAAAGTTGGATCCACGCGTCAATCAAGTAAACAGCTGACAGTGACGTGATCACGTGAACGCTAGGAACAGCTGACGACAGACGCTAACTAGACTCCCGTCAAATACTGTTTCACTTCCAGCGCGCGATCCGGCTGAGGTAAGACAAAGCCTAATATTCTACAAACCTATGAACTCGTATTAAGCACTGGTCAATCGCACTATAACTCAACGGCAGCTATTAGGCTTTGACAAAACAACCGTACGTTTACAAACGCTCTACAAACGCTGTGTCATTTTAGCCTATGAACAAGAAGCGCCTATCAGGCTCAGCAGCACGCAATGATGATCCACGCATCAACGAAATGAGGCCACGAGCCTACTAGCAGCGGCCGGCCGGCGAGTAAAACTTCTGGCGCAGGTGTTCGGACCGACGGACCACCGATCCGCCGACGAGCAACAGGCGAGCACTGTAACAGAACCACCGGTTTGGAACAATAAAACGTGGAGCAACCGATGATGAGGATCATAAATTATTATGAACATGAATAGAGTTCGCACTGGCAAACCAGTAGGAAAACGGCATGTCAATTTTAACAGAGTACAAGCAACGGGTGAGGTGTTGGAATAGCGGCATGATAGCGGATTGCAATTAACGGATCCTAAGAAATGATGAGACGCGCATCAGTTAAGTGAGCCGTGCAGCGGCTGTAACCCAGGCAGTCAGGCCCAGAGACAGACAGGCTAATTTGCGCATCCCTCAACCGACCACAGCCGACCAAGATCATCAAGCCCAAACTACATCTGACACCAAACTGTGCAACAACTCTGCAAGGCGAGACCGTTAGTCAGCAGGGGTACATGGGGCACCAGCCCCCCCCTCTCTCCCCAAATTGTCAGTCCATAAGTGCAGTTTTTGGATGCACCATGGGCTATAAGCACATGTTTTAAACATTGGTGTAAAAAATTAGCAACAGGAAGGTGATCGTGTTGCAAACAAATTGTGCAAATACACATCTAAAATGCACGCGTGAAGTGACAGTGCACGCCTCCATTTACATTTGAAAATACGTCCGTACTGAACAGTCTAATGTGCAGACAGGAATGGGTTTGAGGCCAGCATTTCAAGGCCAAAGCCACTTCAGTAAGTAAGTAAAGTAAAGTACGACCATTTCATAGTTCATACTGCACATCCAAAACCAGCTAGATTTTATTCAAACCGCAGTGAACCAAAAAAAGTGCTCAGACAAACATAGTTTCAACGTTCCCGATTAGTTACTTCATTCATTCATAAACTCAGTGCACAGAGCACATTCATTACAAGTGGCTCTCTAGCCAAGGCGCAATCGAGGCCATAGTCGTCGAGGCCAAGATGAAAGTTTCGCTTTTTGACTCGAGAACCAGATCCCTGTCTAAAACCAGAACCAGCATGCAGAATGGTTGGACGATGTAAGCTATGCACGAAAGTAAGTAGGTGGCTGCAGAGGAGCCTGGACTAACATAACGGTAGACCACAGGGGCAGCCATGCGCGGCGCCCACGCAGTAGCAGCGCCCCCTGCAGGCCGGGCACGTGCCTAGCGTAGCGCACCGTCCGTCGGCTTAGCAGGCTTACATCACTCGGGAACAATTAGCTTCAGTGACGCAGCCAGCTGCACCAATAAAAGAAGCGGCTCTGAGCACTGAACCGGTGTCTCAAATAAAACAAAACTACTTCCTTTGGCACAGTAATGTGGTCCAATCTTTAAAAATTCTTTAATTTCTACACTTAGCGATGAATTGTGGATGGCAGGGTCAGAAGCAAACGTCACCACATAAAATCGAACCACAATTATATATAGCCAAAGTTATAGTACAGATAGAAGTAAGTAGCGTTGTTTTACATGAGACACAAGCTATAACCTCCGCCAAAGAGGTTAGGCAACTTAGGCCATTTGCCTATGAAAACCTTTCATTCATGATTCACCACAAAATTGTAGCAATACCAGAAACACAAAAACAGCAAAGCATGCAATGCATTAATTAGCAAGTGTATATATCATGCAAGAAGTAAGTAAGTCTTTGGTTTTTATCAACTTCGTAAGTTATCCAGCCAACAACCATCACGCAACCAAATGAACTGAAACATTAATAACATCCTAGACCTGGCAGCCGAAACCACAAAAACTGAGCCAAGCCCAGCCGCATTTTTTCCAGCCGCCGCCGCAAAATATCTGAGTGTAAAGGTAAGCCTATGTTGCAATCTTAATACTCGAAAACCGGTTACCCGGGTACCCATTATAATACCCGACGGATACCCGGGTACAAAAATACCCAAAAGTCCGAGCACTAAGTGTGAGCAAATGAGCAAGCAACATCATCGTCATCAGTGAGTCTGGAACCTACAAACAAGAAACTGCAACGGCTGGAGAATCTGGAGTCTGATGACGGCGATGGAGATCGATGGTTCCATGGACAGTAGCAAGGACGACGCATCGTGCAACAAGTGGCAGCTTACTTACTTAGGCCCAACAGTGCTCTGCTCAGGGAAGACGAAAAGATGTCAGCTATAGGCTACTCTACTGGAGACGTCACGCTAACACAAATCCGAATCTAAGCCGTATTGCAAAAGTTCATTTAACATTAAGCGCGCGTCTTCCGTATAAACAGGCCTACCAGTTAAGAGCATGTTCTCTGTCACTGGTTTTGTCAACAATGCAAGATCAGTCAGATCACTGATTTAACACTTAGGCTGGATGATCCAATTAGTAGCATGGTTTGTGTCTTAGCGATTTATATAGCCTAAAGCCTAACATCAGAAATTTAATGAGCTGCAGGCGACGATAACTAGGAAAGTCTGCTTGTAAAATACTGGTAATGTGCTGTTGAGCTTGTGAATGTCATGAAAATTTCTCATTTTTTCACAGTAATATTCAAAGGTGACGGTGAAGCTTGCTATAGATTTGAGAATAGCAAAGTTGCAAGTCTGCTATCAGTCATGCTATCGGGTTATACGGTATCCACACTACTTACGTTCAGGAATGGGGTTACTGGCATAGTAAACATGCTTCAAAGTACAAGCTGCATTTTGCAGCTCGAGCTGGCTAGCAAGCCGCAAAATTTACGAGCGAGCGACTGCATGCCAGGTCTAATTAATAGGTCTCTATTAAATCATTAGTTTTATTCAATCATGCAATATGGAGAAAATGATAATCATTTATCCTCCTGACTTATCATTCTTCAATGATCATCTCACCTCATCAGTGTAATCACTGCCACTCTTGTCATCCATCACCCCATCATTCTTTCATTCCAATCTCCAATTCCAATCACAGGCGTGCGGCAGCACAGCCCTGTGTTAATGGCGACCGGCTAAATCAATGGAGAATGGCAAAATTCGACCCCGCACAGATCCGAAACGCCTCAACCAATCGACACAAAATTTGAAACAGGTGATTAAGTCCGCGAGACGACCCCCCGTGCAAAATTTCGTGCAGATCCGTCCATTGGGGGCTTCTCGGCAAATGGGTGAAATATAACGAAAATTTTTCTCCGATATATATACCTTTTTTTGTTGACCGACCTACAGGTCAGACTGGTCGACGGATTTTCACGCACAATGGCTCAAACGACGCGGTCTCACGCAAGGGTCAAACCTTTTCAGGAACCAAAATTTGAAGTTAATATCTAACCCCTGAAAAATCTCCCCAAAGTCGAAAATTTTGCCCAAAAACAAACTAAAATTTTCGGCCAAAAACGCTCCTGCAAAATGACCACATATTTGGAATTCCCGAGGCCATATTGCCTATTCACTATACAACTTTTATGGGCCTACAATGA
>Ga0209367_1005379_pt1 | contig 17744 bp, 8 predicted proteins | sample WorMetLIZISLAND2_FD_187412 | JGI IMG/M metagenome (GOLD analysis project Ga0209367, IMG submission 187412) | Marine gutless worms symbiont microbial communities from Max Planck institute for Marine Microbiology, Germany - Olavius geniculatus... ... | reverse complement strand
GTGTGGGACAACCCTGCAGGAGTTAAGCCACGCTGCCCTAGATAGGCAGCGGTGGGCAGCGATAGTAAGAATGGCGTCAGACACCAACGGGCATTGAGCCCACGGTTGTCGATGATGATGATGATGCGTTGTTGTTCGCCGTTATGTTGCGTGTAGACATCGCGTAATGTTCGAGTATGCGCCGCGACACATCGACGAGCTGCACATCAGCGCAGGAGACGTCGTTCAGGTCATGGAAAAATGCGACGATGGATGGTACGTCGGTACGTCGGAACGTACCGGCGAGTTCGGCACATTTCCAGGAAACTACGTAGAACCAGTCGCTCAACACTGACCACCGAATGGGTGAGAATAATGCCGTGCACCCTATGTCGCTGACTGACGTACAAGTTTTCGCTGTTTGTTTTTCCATCGCCAATTAGCGACTAATCATTCATCAAATCTCCCATCAAGTTGATGGCCGAATATTGGCCGATCAAGTCAGATATTGACGATTAAACGTGGCAATCTGCAGTTGTTTGCTTATTTGCACCAGAAACATCGCTTTACTTCGCCAGTCAAAACGTTAATTCATGCACAAAATGAAGTTCCAGGCATGTTTGAATTGTTGAAGTTTTCGACGGTCGAAAACTGACCAAAATTGTTATGTAAATCGTACGTATATAGTATATAGCTGACCTCCCCAGTACATAATTTGTCAGTGTGTTAGGGAGGTTGAGAAAACAGTTGGAGGGGTTCAACCACGCAACCCCGCGGCAATTCAAACACTGCAAGTTTTCGGCACATCTACAATGAATGCATCAGGCGGTATTGCCAGAGCAGTCTATCTCTCTGTTTGTCTGTCTGGTGTAACGTTGATGCACTGTGATCACAAACCTGAAGTTTTCATATACGATTAATTAGCCATACTAACAATGAACCACACCCAACCTGCACTGGTGGGTTCTACTGTTTTCACAACTTTCGGCTGCAGTTGTGCGTCATAAAGCAAACGAGTGAAACGACCATGTAGTCTATGCGATAGCGTGGCTTAGATATGTTACAGCACTGTTTGGAGTGGAATAAGCTGGTACAGCACTGCGTACTTACTTACTAACTGCGGCAATGCTGTAAATAATGCTTATTGTTATTGGTTTGGTGCGTGCATTGTGCACAGGTCACAAAGGCTCATCAGTGAATGTTCTATCAAATGTCTACGTTACAGTACGGAGCTGCGACAGACACAGACATAGCTGCAGACAGACGGACGGACGCTTTCAATAACAGCCAACTGCGCGACAGGATGATGTCTGCAGCAGCAACCAGTCGACGTGCCTGCAAGCTGCTATCACTTGAATGATGATCAGCGCATCAACGATGCTTTGCAGCCATCGCTGCCATAGACACAGCAACAGAAGCAGAAGCTGTCTGCATCGTTTCTCACATAGATGTAAAGAACGTTCCAGGAAAAATAAAAAAAAACGTTTAAAAACGTTGAATAAAAAACGGCCATAATGTGTTCAACTTTTTGCCTAATGCCTAATGCTGTGAGTATACCTTGAATATATACATATACCTTGCTGTATACCTTGAATTATAGTTTAGACAGAGAAAACTTCATTTAATTTCAATTCAGCTAAGTGGTCATAAGACAACAGCATTAAACTAACTAAATATACTAGTTAAAACATTTTATTTAGTGTATTTGGACTAACTACATCACTATGACTTATTAATTCGTTTCTGTGGTCCTAAAAGTGCTTCACAAAGCTTTCGATTGGATTTTCAATGCACGTTTTTAAAAATAAAAAACGTTGAGCAAAATAAAAAAAACGTTAAAAACGTAAAAAACGTGGCAAGAATAAAAAAACGTAAAAAACGTTTTTACATCTATGGTTTCTCACCGTTGTATCGCGGAGAGTTCACTACTAGTCCGTAGGGGCACTAGTACGAACAGCTCGAGAGTTGAGCTTACGATTAGTGATAGGGTTAGGAGTAGAAATAAATGGCATCTTTCGACTTTCACGGACCATGGCTATTGCGGCCCGGCCTTGACTATGGTAGCCCCTGGCTATGGCGGACCTAGTAATAGCCATTTTAGGCTAGTGACCAGTCACCGTTGTATTGTTATTGTGACACTGATTTACGAACGACTAGGTGACTGTTGTTAATTAACCAATAGTTGACCAGAACGTCGTGCTATCATCGCGTCCAGTAGACTCTGTACAAACTTGTGTCTTATCAGCTCTTCTGCAACTAGTCACCTACACCGTCAGTCGTAAAAGAAAGCTATCAGTTTCTGTCGTAACTTGTTCGTCCAGTGCCTACGCAGATTTCGCCGTGCATGGGGACTCATAGTGGCTGCAAGTGGAGCCCGGCCGCCAAACAAATTCTGGTTTAACCCGCCAACTCCCTTAAGTACGCTTATAAGACATAAGCTACTTTGCCAGCATTAATATGTTACAAGAAGATACGACTCTCAGCAGCGATGGGATCTCTGATGAAAATCGGCTAACAGTTTTATACAAAAGTTATGATGAAAACATCAAGACTGACTTGCGACTAACGGTGTAGAATGCAAAACATGGATGTTGTCTATTCTGTCGCTTCGTACTCTTCAGCGTTAATGGAAATTAGGACATAAATTCTTAGCTCTTCACACAGAAATTATTGGCCTACTGTTAGTACTGGTATTGTAACAGTAGCAGCTGTAACAGTTAAGTCTACAATTATAATCACAACGCAGTGATGTTAAGAAGATCACAAGGACTTTGGTGGCAAGGCCTTACATGACTGACTCTGTATTTTAGGACTTTAGAGTGCTATAGAAATTGTATTATTATCGTTATTATTACATGAGAGTTGTTCATTATTGCTGCAGTTTACTATAGACTCTTCTCCTCCTTATCAGTTTGCTTGCTAAATAAATAAAAATAAAATATTATTCATATCACAGAAAAATGAATACTGTCTTAGAAAGCATCATAACAATTTAAGGTTTAGTAAACCATGTCAGAAAGAGCAGATTTCACAAAAGGCTTAAGTATTGATACATTGATGAATAATTAGTGAACGATGGAAGAAACGGCTGAAATGTGAGCATCAATAAAGTTGAACTGCAGTGTAGATGTCGCATCGTATTAGTATAAGCACCAGCGTTCAGTTCAGTTCAGTTCAACGTGACCGGTGGCAGCAACGTCATTCAATAATAAATGATAGCAGCAACAAACCAACAAAATACTTCAACAGTTATCAGCTGTCACCGGCAGCACGGTTCATCTATGAACAGCAAACGACTCTACATGTATAGCCCAAGTTACAATCAATGCAATTAACAACTAGAGAACACTCGAAACAGCGCAAAGGCAAGAACAACAAAATCCACCCACATCCTTTCAAAATCATACTGCCAGCATTCATAAAATTGCATGCTTCTCTTGCTGATAATATATACACTGCCAAATGTTTATCCATGCCGTATATCTGCTACTGGTAAACAATGGTGGAAAATGATGCAGGATCTACAAAGCAATCCAGCCCTTCTCAAAAGTCTAACCGATTTCCCCCTAGTTCATAAGAACTGTTTCTTGAAAATATCAGCAGAATCTGTTCACAACTCTATTGAGATATTTTTCACAGAGGCTGTTACAGAAACACAACTTCACTGGCAAAAGTAATGACTGTATGGAACAATGAACGATGAACGCCACTCAGCAAAGAGACTACTGGCAAAGCAACATAAAACACTAAAATTAATGTAACATATAAGTAACATATAAGTACGAGTCTTCAAACTATGCCCATAAAACCTTTGAACGAGAACAAAAACTGCTGGCAGCCAACAACACAAATCTACGTCATCCTTCAAACGCTAGTGACTTACGTAGCTCACACTGTACTTACGCTGTTCTCAAAATCAAGACTAGCTGTTTACTGATATATCACACTTCATATGTTTCACAACACATGGGGTGGCTGACAACTATTACTACCGACAAACCATGTCTGAAAACATGCCTCTTATACATGTTATGCTACAAACTGCCTAGATTCCTCTCAGTCCACTAAATTATGCCAGGCCAATATTCAGCATTCTCTGTCATCAGATAATCTCCAAGGAGTTCGTTAAGACTTTTTGACAAAAGTTAACAGTCTCCTGATTACAACAAGTGAATCAGTATGCAGCAGTAATGACATCAGCACATAAAATAGTATCATTTTTCTACTACATTTCACTTTCGTTTTCTGAAATTACTCCAGGTTAGACTGGCTCCAAAAAGTAAGCTTCATAGCCCTACTTACCACTCAACAAACAACAATAAAGTATTGAATAATAATAATAACACTGACAATTTCCAACACATGGCAAATCATTACAAGAGCACAACAAAGAAAAGACAAAAAAAAAGAAAGAAAAAAATGACAACCGTGTTTCGTCTACAAAATCAGCTAAGGACATGAATGCACAGTGTATGGGTAACATAATATGAATATTGACAGTAACATCTACAATCAGTACTGTGGGCAAATGAACTCAAGTCAGTTGAACGTAAGAGCAGCATGGGAGACAGTCAGTGGGCTAACACTGGTCAGATATATTTAGAAATATTTTTTCTATACTCCGATTAAGAGACTGTGTGACTTTTCTAAAAAGAAACGTCATTTTTCAGCTCCAAAATCAAATGAATGAATGAATGAGTAAAGTTTAACGTCCCGGCCGACACAGTATGGCATTTCAAGGACGGCCTTTTCAGGCAGAATGCACACAAACACATAATAATGAAACTGTAAGTTTGACCTTTACAACAAAGAAACAGAAAGTATAACCTTTATAGAAACACAAAACACGAGAACCTAAAATTGTAAGAACTCCATTATACGCGTGCATATGTAATTAACATAATGGTAGTTCTAATAATCTTCCCTGTTATCCTCCAGACAGTCATCAATCTTCAAAGATCAAGGCTAAAGTTGCACCACAGTGAAATGTAGCATAGGTGGATGACCATATTATATGTTGGCACAGATTGTGCCAATACATTTTTATAGCTATCAGCAAATTAACACTGAATGCATTACAGTAATTTCATGACCACCGTTGTGTTTGGTGGTAGCAACATAAAATATTTGGCAAAATAACCACGGCACCATCTTAACACTGAAACACGTCAAAGCTAAGGCTGATGCTGATTAAAATGTTCTAATTGATTAATTTCCCAAAATTAATCGATTAATTTTGATTAATTTTTCTAGTCAACCAGGAAGACCACAAAAACTGTGGAATTCAACTACTAGCTGCTATTTGTTCCAGCAAAAGCAACATGGAAAAAGTGATGATGATGCAGTAGCCAACACAAACTGTGTAGTCAAAGCAGACTGTTAGACTAACATTATACAAAAAGAAAAATTGATCACATTTTTACAGGAAACAAAATTAGATTAAAACGTTCTTCATCAGTCATTTTAAGCTGCTAAGACATCTAAAAATTTAGTTGAACTTTAACCCATTAAAAATAAGTCCGTTAATTTTTTAACGATTAATCAATTAAACAATCACTAATTTCAAAAATGCAGTTGTTTTATGTAGCTGGACTGGAGACAGATAAATGTCCACCTCAAAACACAAACCCGAACAGAGCTCTGCAAGGGTTCCACTGTTACTGCCATCAACTAACACTTCTACGTAATATAACTAACCGCTATAGACCTCTTAAAATACGATAACTGTATTCAAATTCTGCAAACCAACAAAGGAGATGCAGGAACAGGAACGTTTCAAAACAACTGACACAATATCTTTGGCATCATTTTCATCATGTTACTTTGGGTCGACAGTGAGATTAGTTGACAAAACATCTGAAAGACTACTTTGAGGTCACTGAGGAGGAAAACTAAAGCAGTCATTTTTGATGACAGCAACAACAAAGTAATTTTGTTACCTCTGACAAGTAATGTTGAAGTAATATATGTCACATTTGCATCATAATCAATTGTAACTGTAAAAATTACTTTATTGGACAAGCAACATAGTCCACATTACTGACACAGCTCTATGTGACTAACCAATGAACACTGACTATGATAAAAAAGCAGCTATAAACACCCACAGAATCCATTAATGTGGTTATATTCAGTCATCATACATCAAAGCTTGATACCAGTCGCTGGCTATGAGATGTACACCACTCCCTCATACATATGTCAATCAGTTTGTACATGGTTCACAAAAATGTACAGAATAGCAAAAAATATAAGTAATTACTGTAAATCGTGTCCACAGAAAAATAGAATACACACTTTCCCTGTCAGAAGGACAAGTCACGGAATGCATCAGCATGCATCACAAAACTACATGAATGAACAGAATTTCTGAACACGTGTGGCAGTAATCACGAAAATAAGCGTATATACACAAAAGTTGACAGACAAGTTGTCATTTAATTGTAAAGCTCATGGACAGCAGTTTAATACCGTGCTTAGTAATGTTGGATATGCCAGCGCCTGTCTGTAGATGAATGTTTGAAAATAAAAAATCATAAGACTATGTTAAAATAATGATGATTCAGTTATAGCTAGCAGCAACTGCAATCACAATATCGAATAAAATATAATTCTTCAACAAACATTCAAAAATACACAGTCAGTCATGTCAATAAGTGAAGCTGGAAGAGTGAAGCAGATACAATCCTGACAGCTGCCCTAAACCGATTTCCAGGCTTAGCTAGACCCAGCCCACGGGTCACATAACCCATACTCACATCTCAGTGTAATTATCACAGAACTAAACATATTTACAGACACACATGTACATAAACGTGAGGGATATATACAAAAAGCTGCATAGAAAGGATCTGGATGTAAAGGGGGCACTTGAGGGGTTGGATGTGCAGAGGGATGTCCCCTTCACACTGGCAAAGAGCTTTGCGGAAAAGGCCAAGCCCCTCCCTAAAAATTTTCACATATTTTGTGTAAAAATGAAATGTTTTGGTGCATTTTTGGCACTAATTTGAGTAACTGAGTGGGACCCTAGAGGAGCATGTGCCCTCCCCCGCACTCCCTATGATTATGCTAGTGGTTGGTTGAAAAGCTGTTACTCATGAGGAAAAGAGATGATGGCCAACGAACACAATGCAGACACTCAACAGACATGTGCAGAGGAAACAGAGTTCACTGACAATCCAGCAGTTTGCAGCTGTCACACACTGCAAAACGCCAACAGTGGGCACAAGCTAACAACTTCACTGCACTGACATTGCCCCGACCGACACATCGTGAACCTCTTATCAATGTCATGCACACTAGTGGCAAGAAAACGAAACACACCGACGTAGCAGTACAATAAGTCTGCTACTACTAAGCTACTAAACATCAGCGTTGGCCCCAGTGAACGATAAGCAGTTTTGCCTGACAAGATTTTTTCTGATAATTCTCGGACTTCCTGACATTTGCTTCAAGACTGTCAAATTCCTTCCCCGACAAATGCAGGTCAAATCCAAATCACCTTGTGATGCAGCACACCCTCAGTCCTGCTTAACAGTGTTCATCTAAGAGACTCGAGCAGAGTGCCGGCAATGCTTGTAGATGACTTCTGGTGTACGTGTGGCACTGCAATCACACAGCAGAACAAATCTGCCTGTAACTGACAAGATGATTAATTACACATACAGTTTCACCAGAAGAAAACAAGATTTAATACTGCTAACATCAGTGTGTGGCTAAACGAGGGTCAAACACACAAAAGCGAGCATAAGACTCATGTCGTTCGAGTCTAGTCATTTCCTTTAATAGCCAGTGGCTTTAAGTGACTACGTTAGTGAGTTGGTGAAGTAAAAAATTCATCGCACCGGAAAATTGTTCCCATACACAGCAGTACGGGTTAGGGTTAAGATTAAGGATAGGGTTAAATTCAGGGTTAGGAGTAGGGTTAAGATTAGGGTTAGGATTAGGGCTAGGGTTGAGGTTAGGTTAGGGTTAGGGTTAGCATTAGTTACATTATGACAGTATGGAGGTGGGAAGAATTTTCCAGGTGCGACAAATTTCCCACAACACTGGCAGTCTGATACCAGTTTGGACTCAACTAGTTAACCACTAGACCATGCCACCACCTACTGCTTATATAATGCTAAAATATATGATAAGTTAGCTACCGTCGGATATGGACTCAGTCTCAGTATCAGTGGGATCATCGAGGTCGCCAACAGCACTCTCCAGCTCATCTGCACTGACAGCATCGTCTTCAGCACCACACTCCAGTGACACCATGTGTACTGTCAGCGCCTCACTGCGCACAATACAACATCAATCAGCACTCCACCAACCAAACAATGTATCAACCAACTGACTGACCAACAGACCGACCAACTGACCAACTGACGGAAAAACCAATCCTCAGCACTACACTCCAGTAACACCATGCCTCGCTGCACACATTACAACAGCAATCTATCATTCCACCAATCAAACAATGTATTAATCGACCGACCGATCAACCTGTCAGCTAGTCAGTCAATGCAGTGATGTCATGTGAACATAAGTGCCTCACTGCAACATCCGATACAGCCACTTATTGATTTTCACAGAGTTGTAGTGACCCACCAACTACAGGCCGATCAAACAAGACTGACAGACAATCTAGTACTTGGAAGATGTCACTAAGAAGCGTAAACAATTATTCTGTAGGTATGCATTAAAGCACAATTCTTCCCTAGGAAAGATGCCTTTATTCACGCCCAATTAACCGTGCACACAAGTTCAATTTACATTTTAATTATCAGCATTTCACAATCTACTTTGAACAACACGAAACACAACGTTTTCACAAAGTAAGTTAATCAACAGCAAGTAACAACTGACCGTTCTTCCTGAATGGACTCAATCTGTCGCAGGAGCTTCATTTCAGTTCGTCTCAGTTCAGCTGACTGCGTTAGTACGTCGTCACCTTCATCAGTGGACGGAGGCGTGACTGACGGCTGCGGAGATGACTGGGTGTCAGCTGCCACACTCTAAACACATGACATTGATGCCAATCTTGCAGTTTAGGCTACTAAATTCATATACAGCTGGCATGAATAGGGCTAGGGCTAGCACTAACCATTTACCCTAACCGCAACCCCTTAACCTAACCCTAGGACTAAAAACTGGTTCTTCTCTGTCTTTTTCTTCAGGGTTTAGCGCAAACTTCAATAAGCTGAAGGCTCTAGCACTCGAGTCATGTGCATGGTCAGCAATGTGCTCAGTGTCGCCAGCATAAAAACAGTGCATACATATGAGATGACGAGAACTTGCCACATGCATGATCGTATAGCCTGTAGTGTATATATGAGGGACGTTCGAAAAGTTCTGCAAGTCGATATGATTTCAACATTTATACACCAATAAAATGCATGCTTCTCCGAAACACATATGAGCCCAAAGCAGATATGACGTCACTGTAATGTACAACATGGTGGAGCGTTAAATAGGAACGATTTGAAGTGCTAGCGCAATCAGCATAAAATTGGGCTCGCTGTTGCATAACATTTCTTTTATCTACCATCAAATTTTCCAACACAAGGCCCTGGGACATGTGATTTTGTGAGAGCCCTAACAAGAATGTCCGTGAACTTATCACTTGTGATTATAAATATTCACAGCCAAAATCTGTGCCAGCCATGAAAAAAACTATACATACGAGGAAAATTAGACAAAGTTTACAACTCAATAAGCCCCATATATTAGATGAACAAACTTCTAAAATTTTATGCACCAGTAAAAGTTATATTTTTCCCATACTCGTGTGAGCTTAAAGCGAATGTGATGTCATTGAAATTTATGACATCATAAAGCATTAAACAGATACGATTTGCAAACAGCACAAATATACACACAACAATTCTCCAGTCTGTAGTTGAATTTACGAACATGAAACACCAGGATATGAGATTTTGTGGAAGCTCTGACAAATACGTTCAGGAATTTTTTATTTGCAACATGAATACACAGTAGTCGAAATCTGCACTGTCCATTAATAAGAACGCTTCTGTTAATTATGATGATATGTCAGGATTTGACGTTGTCTGCAAAAATTTTATTGAAAAGTTAACAGTTAGTGATATCCGTTGTCTTTGGGAAAGGTTAAACAATTTTTATAATGTACAACCTGGGGAACCGTGATGTGTGGGGGCCTGGGAGCAAGCCCCGAAGACCTCCCCTAAATCCGGTAGTGCCCGGCATTGCCACCCAATCCCAAAGCTAAAATTACCCAGCAAGCTGTTCGTGACTCTGGCTTCGTACAATGAGACCACCCTACATACAGCAGAGACTTGTCTTACAGTAACTATTATCTTCTACTAAATTTGAAAAATTTTCTCTGTGATGTCCATTATCCAAACAATAAATGACTTAAGTCTGTGGTAAAAGCCTGGCTGGAGGGACCGATATAAAATGCTGTATGATGTCATAAGTTACAATGACGTCATGTCCACTTCAAGCTCGCATGAGTTCCGGAAAAATGTGCGTTTTATTGGTGTATAGATATTGAAAAGTTTTTCAGTCTAACATATCGACTTGCAAAACTTTTTGAATGCCCCTCGTAGCTTATAAATTTAATAGCAAGAATACCGCATTGAAAACCTGCTAGAAATTGTGTACTGTATCAAAAAGATGACAGTTTGAGGCTGGGGTTTGTTGTTGGGGACCAATTTTGACTGTAAAATGTTAGCTAAAGAGAATTAAATGTAACAGGTATACTGTGACAATGGGGCAGATGCAACATATATCTAGCATGTAATAAATGCGATAATGTGAGTTCTTCCGCATCAGTTCATAACATGAGCAAAAAAATTTCTAAACATAGGCATTACTTCAAAGACCACATCAGAGAAGTGTCAGATAAGTTGCATTCAGGTAATAAAAGTAAAGTAGGTAATAAAGGTGAGACAGCAAAGTGAAAGGACTGAGAAAACTGGGTGGATGTTTACCTTGGCAGACAGCTTCTGACTGTGTGTCGTCCGTAGTGCTGTGAGTCGATTATTGACTGTAACAACGGCACTGTCGAGGCTCATTATGTTGCCCAGAGTCGCCTGAACCTTCTTCATCTGTGACTCAATTATGCACTGCAGACAACTGTAATACACACCAGAACAAACCAGTTCAGATCACTGTAGTTATTTCATACTAACAAGAACACTTTTTATCACTGAAGCACTTGCGCACAACCTAGTGTGGTAGCATCTAAGACATGGCAGCGCACAAAGTGGCGGTTTTGACCGTTACATATTGCATTTGATAGTCATCACTTTGCACAGTTGAACGTTAGACACATCTCACATGATGTTAAAGGTAGCACGCATTCAGTATACAGGGTGGGCCAAAAAATGGCACCATTTATTGTACGTCCCATAACTTCACCAAATATTAACCGATTTTCAAAATTCTTTCACTGTCAAAATCAGACAACAATTTGTAATAAAACTGTCGCTATAGATCCCATAACCCCTCAAGTGTGTCGCTACACTACCTCGTGAAATGTCAGATGATGCACTCAAGCTGGCGATGCCACTGACCAGTTGTGTGATCAACGATGATCGAGCCTGGCATGTGGCCCCCAAACAACTCAGACTTAAAGCCAGTTGATTATGCTGTTCGGGATACTCTTCAACAGATGGCCCATCAATGTTGACAATTCATGACAGTCAACCAGCTAAAGAAAGCCATTGTCGCTGAGTGGGGCAAACTGCTGCAGCATTTGGTTGATCGCAATAGGCCTATTAATTAGTGGTGTCACCGATTTTGACGCGTCAAGGCGGACAAGCAGCAAGGCGGACACATCGAAAATTTGATGTGAAAAATGCGAGATGTGATTTTTAGACAATAACTGAGACAACAAACACGTTGTTTCTGTTGTTAATTTTTAAAAATGTGTTGTTACAAAATCGTCTTGTTTTTAATTGTTATTCTTAAGACACTGACATTTCACAAGGTAGTGTAGTGACACACTTTGAGTGTTGTGAGATCTATAGTGACAGTTTTATTGCAAATTGTCTTCTGATTCTGACAGTAAAAGAATTTTGAAAATCGGTTAATATTTGATCAAGTTATGAGGCATACAAAAAATGGTGCCATTTTTTTGGCCCACCTTGTATTTGGCTGCTAAAGCATTAGAATTTGCTCCTGGCCCAGGAGCAGATACTTCATGCGAAGCACAAAATGTTTTGGAAAGCTACTCAAGCATATTTTTAATTTTACCACATGACTGACTAGTAACCAAATATTTCTAAAGCCCAAAAGACTAAGTCATTAAGCTAACATTGCTGTCTTCTTCAGCAAAACTAACTGAAGTAACTAGCAACTTCAGAGAAAAAATTGTAAAACTGACAGAGCTTGTTTTGTGACATCACGAAGACTGTCCATTGGAGACATGGGTTGTGTTGTGCGTAGAATGCTGGGAGCAAAGATGATTGCAAGTCCCTGAGCCGACATGCAGTTAGACGCCTCCTGCTGAGCTACTCTGAGGCAAAAACATATCATCACGCACAATGATAAGCTCTGCTCATACATCACAGTACGCACCCACACAAGGATGGCCAGGCTGAGTTAACCCAGGTAGCTAGATGGATACACAGAAAATATGGCTGCATCTAGTGAGTCTGTTACAGTCTGCAAACTCATCAGATAGCTTAGTGTTAAAAAAAACAATTGTCAGCACTTAGCAAAAAAATCACCAAATGAACTAAGAGCACAAATTTTAACAGTTCACCTCATTATTAATGTTGTACAAAATTACAACTAAGATTACTCTTAACAGTCAAAATTAAAAAATTAAACACCTTTATAAATACAAGAAATTTGAGCTAATGCTCACGAGATGCACGAAAGCCTATAGCAGTTCCAGTTCAGTAGTTTAGCTGAAAATTAGGGTGTTCACGCTAAGTTAATATACAAATACCAAATTCTTTATCTGGATTGCATAACGATAGTAGTGTGGCGCCACCTTGTGAATGATATAGACTTGTGTTGCAGCCCAAAATCGCCAAAAATCCATAAAACCCCCTATTTTGGCATTCAAGGTCATTCAAGGTCTTTGAATTCGGTGACAATCGAAAGCCAGTGTACGACTTCCTATTAGTGATTAATAGTAACTTAGGCCCTATCTCGTTCCACCCGTGTGACGGACGGACGTACAGACAAATGGACAGAATTGCAATGGCTAAGACGCGATGGCTAAGACGCGTAAAAATATAACAAGTCAATCAATGCAATCAATCAGCATTAGTTAGTGCAGGGCGTTGTAAACCAATTCCCGAGGTGGCAGCACCATCAAACAAAATGTCACAAATTACGCTGTAAGATATGCAAGCCGTTTCACAAAATACTGCACATCAGAAATGTACTATATAATAAATATTGCGCTCACAATACAACAAAGTCGTACAACAAAAATTTCTATCACCTGTTAGATTTGTGGGAATTTGGGATAAAATACAACACCTTTATTACAGTCATGCCGAAGTGCACATAACCATAGCTCCGTGGCTCCACCTTGTGAATGATATACACAGTGTCTCAAAAAACCGGACCCCTGCTACCTTTTGCAATAACTCCAACAGTCCTGGTTCAATAGCAATAGATTTTGACAAAAATAATCGTTAGAGAATCAGCACATGTGTTACTTTGCGAGAAATTTTAAGAACAGAGTACCAGCTGAGATTTTCCTGTGGCACCAACAGTAGAGTCCATCTAAAGTTAGTATAAGCATATCATCCGCAATGTACACGATAACGACAACTACCATGGAAATAACCTAAGCTGGTACCCCGTTTATGAAATATCGTAAGCCCGTAACACACTACGATATTGAGTACCTTTTGACGATTTTCTCAGCTAATCATTATTATATATATTAGGCACAGTTTGTTGGAGTTATTTCAAAACGTAATAGAGGTCCAGTTTTTTTGAGACACAGTGTAAATTAGTGTCGCAGCCTGAAATCACCAAAAATCCATAAAACCCCCTATTTTAACATTCAAGGTCATTGAATTCGGTGCCAATCAAAAGCCAGTGTACGACTTCCTATTAGTGATTAATAGTAACCTAACAGTCATGCTGAAGTGCATATAATGATAGCTCCGTGGCTCCACCTTGTAAATGATATAGATTAGTGTCGCAGCCCGAAATCGCCAAAAAATCCATAAAACTCCCTATTTTAACATTCAAGGTCATTCAAGGTCACTGAATTCAGCGCCAATCGACAGCCAGTGTACGACTTCCTATTAGTGATCAATAGTAACCTAGGCCCTATCTCACACCGTTACTGAAATATAGCAGCAACTTATTGGCCAAAAATCGCAAATTTTGAACACCCCCTCTCATTTAGTGCCCTTGTTCTGGGTGACCCCCTTTGAATTTATGGAAAAGCTTTACGGTTTCTAAAACTAGAGTCTTGTGATGGCTAAGATGCGCTGAAAGTAGTAGCTGCTTTCGTGCATAAAAACTGAACTAAGTAGATTCTGGTGTAGCAAGAAAAAAGTCAAATAACCGGGTGAGATGGAAGACGAGTCGTTCAAGAAGACTGTGATTGACTGGAGGCAAGCGTGCAGTCAGGCCATAAATTGTTTGAATTCTTTCTTTCTCATCACTGATTTCTATCACAACACATAATCCAATGCACTACACATTCATTAAACTAAACAGTGAATCGGAAAAAGACACCAAACTCTTGTTGTCCATATCCTGATCAATTTAAAATAGATTCATTCACTGTTGCAATCAGTCAGTAAAGCAATAAAAGACAATTACAGATAATGACACATCTCACAGCTGTAGCTACACTACCATGTAAAATGTTAGTTTTTTTGCAAACAATAGCAGCAGCCTACAGCAGAGGAAATATAGACCAAGCAGGCATAAAACATACAAACTGGTACTAAAGATATAAGACCGAACACAACCTCACCAGTGAACATTTCAACATTTCAAACAACATAATCTGCTATCACAATGGGATCATGTCTTCCTTGCTAACACATTTTTGGCTTGAAATGTTTTAAAAGACACCTTCTTAAGAAATTACTATCACAATGGGCTGAAAACTGTTGCTGAATAACATGACAATCTTCATTTAGTTCAGCAATAAAAGGCTTCAATTGCTTCATGCCTAGATGCGGATGCTAATTAGCTGTCAAATACTTGAAAACAAAATTCAAACTCCAGACGGTCTGAGAAAAAAGTCACATAAGCATTCAAATTTTACTGTATGTTGATTATGTTTTAATAATTGAAATCTGTATATGCTACCATTTAACTGAATAAATGACACGTATAGAGAGATGCAAAATATTGTAAACAGACCTGCTGCTCGAATAAAGTCGGAATACAGAGAAAACGTCATCAGTGGCTCTTTCATTTCACGGAAAAATGACTTCATCACTGATGTTAGAACGTGCACATGATAATCCGAGAACGAAATGGTCGAGACATCTAACACAATAAATTTGACACTGTTTAAGATGGACTTCTGCACTTTGCAAAATCATAAATTCATAAGTAAGTGAGTAAAGTAATTTATAAAATGCCAAAAATGAATCTGAGGCACTACAGGGTGACATAAAGTGAAAACTGGAAATAAAAGCTTAACTAGATTAAGGGCTAACACAAAATGGGAACAAATACGAAGTGGGTTCTTCTTTTAGACAAAATGTGCATGAGTGCATAATTAATTTAGTTAAATAACAGAGAACGCTAACACACGAACTTCTACTACAGAATTTGATAGAGCAGCAATTAAACATTCCTTACATCTCGGAAACTGCCAAGTTCATAATTCATTCATCCCATTTCCACGTAATAATTATCAGTTACCCAGTAAAAATCTACTTATATAGCCGTCTAATTACCTACACACACTGTAATTTTTACGTGCGACAGCAGGTACTGCTATAGCGCGTCTTAGCCATCGCAATTCTGTCCGTCCGTCTGTCCATCACACAAGTGAATCAGTCAAAAACGGCGCAAGCTAGGATCACCAAATCTTCACCGTCAGCTGCCCAGAAGACTCTAGTTTCAGGAACCGTAAAGCTTTTACATAAATTCGAATGGGATCACCCCAAACAAGGGCGCTAAATGAAAGCGGAGTAGGCAAAATGTGTGATTTTTAACAAATAAGTTGCCGTATCTCAATAACTGTGCGAGATAGGGCCTAGGTTACTATTGATCACTAATAGGAAGTCGTATATTGGCTCTCGATTGTCACCGAGATCAATGACCTTGGATGACCTTGAACGCAAAAATAGGGTTTTTTATGGATTTTTCAGAGATTTTGGGCTGCAACACACATTTCAAAAGCAGCAGCATTCCTGCGAGATGGTGGCGCCATCTGGTAACGCATCGTATCCAATGTCAGTTGCTGGATCGATGAGCTTAGATTTGTTCGCAGTGGGCCTTCAAACATGCACCGCTGTCGCGCGTTCCCCTTTGCGTTAGCTGGGCTTTTCTTGTAATTTCAGTTAAGATTCAGTAATGGTTTCATGTTACTTGTTTCGTGAATTGTCACTGGCTTAACTGCAAACTGTTAGAACTGCCATTAAGTAAGCCTATTTCATGTTTTGTCAAGTTACAAGCCTCAATCCAGCACTTGTGCTGTCATAATCGTATGTAAATAACTTGACATGATTTAATTTCAATGTTACCTGAACAAGAATTAATCTGTTTGATAAGCTGGCGTATTTTGGCGGCTGGTCCTGGCTTGCGGTAAATGCCGACAGTGTAGAGGCCAGTTCGTTCGATTTCATTGATAAGTCTTTCTATGATAAGCACAAGACGAGCACTGCCATGCAGTGTACTGTTGAGCAGTGCGACTTGATCACTTGCTGACTGCTGATTGGACTTCTGCTGCTGCAAGGGACACAGATTATATCATATAATTAAAGTAAGCTTATTACAATTCAATGACGTTAACTGATTCCAAAAGATAGACAAATGACAGAGACCTTACTAAACTAATAAATAAAAACTGAATAATAATATCTAATACTGCACCAAGCCTTTTGTATAAGTGTGCAAAACAAAAGTAAGCCTATTTCATGTTTTGTCGTTTTTCTCTCAAAAAGTCACAGGTTGCTGACGTATGTAGGCCACAGACTGAAACTATGCACAAGGAAGAACATGAATATGGTCAGAACATCAGTACTAAACAAGTAACTTTCAATCACACGTCAGTGGTTAACTAGACAGAGTAATGTTATTAAGTTAGTAATATTCACTATGCTAGTTCGTACCGAATGTGAATCTGAACCGGCAAGACATGGATTTGTCAGTTTTGCACAGCATTTCTTGTGAACAGTCAATCGACAATCTACCAGTTTTCATTTCGCACAACAAATTACTGAAAATATACTTAGAACAACCACATATGCTGTCGTCATTGATCAACATTAAAAACCACGTTAGCATAATTCAATACTTAAACACAGCAACATGCACAGAATAGTGAGTGAGTGAGTAGGGTTAAATGTCCCACCCGACCAGTATAGGTCATTTCAGGGATGGCCTTTCCAGGCAATGCACAAACACATAATAACGTAACAAAAAAAGTTTTAACCTATGTGGAAAGTTTAACCTCTATGCAACACAAAACACAAAAATGACCTAAACCTAAAAATTGTAAGAACTGCCGATTCTGAGTGTGCACATGCAACGATAATGGCAGTTCTAATAATCTTTCCTCTTATCCTCCAGACAGTCATCAATCTCAGAATGCTATCTATTGAAGGATGGGGAGGGTGAAAGGG
>Ga0209367_1005378_pt1 | contig 17747 bp, 9 predicted proteins | sample WorMetLIZISLAND2_FD_187412 | JGI IMG/M metagenome (GOLD analysis project Ga0209367, IMG submission 187412) | Marine gutless worms symbiont microbial communities from Max Planck institute for Marine Microbiology, Germany - Olavius geniculatus... ... | reverse complement strand
GCATGAATGCCTGATGAAACAGATGCAAAACAGATCTTAACAGCTTCCCCAGCAGGAAACTGGAGGAGACCACTGGGACGTCCTCGTATTACATGGATGAAAACCATTCAGCAGGATCTGAAATCCAACGACCTCAATATGAACGACGCAGTTGACTTGGCTCAGAACCGTCCACTCTGGAGATTGATGTCTACGTTCGGCGCTACGCACTCTTAGTGGTGCTTGCCAGAAATGATGATGATGATGATGATACTTAAGTAATGGAGAAGCTATTGGTACGATTGTCGTCTATAACGGATGTATTGTGGCTAAGCGGTAGGTCGAAAAGAAAAACTTTTTACTCAACTAATTAGCCGTGTGTCATAAACCTAGGCATGCAAAATTTGAGCAATCTAGTGCAAGGAAAACATTTTCAAATTGAGGGTTAAATGAAGGAGGTGGGGGTAGAAAAAAGTCCATGTTCAACAGAAAACTGGCCATATCTCGAAAATGGTGAGAGATTTGGCCCAGGTTACTGTTAATCACAAACAGAAAGTGGCATACGCCCTGTCACATTAGATAGAAATCTTTGACCTTAGATGACATTAAACGTCACTGCCAAGCAGTACGGTCGGCTATCCTAGCGACAGCTGGGCTTCTTGTGAAAATTCTTTCGCTGTTAAACTCAGCGAAAAATTTGCAACTAAAGTCTACAAAGATGCTGTCATAACTTAATTGTGTTGCTACACTACCTCGTCAAATATTAATGCCTGAATACTGGCATGCTTCCTGAGCCAAAGCATTGTCTTGCAAAAAGATGAATTACCAGTGATCTAAGACAGCAAATGTAGTGATAAGTGAGAGAAGCAAGCTATATGATGCATCGATTTTGACTCCAGCAGTGATGAATATCACGCTCACGTGCCAAATTTCAACGTCACCATCGTAACTACCGTGGTAAAAGGCGTTTTGCTCTTAATGTCTTTATTCTTTGTTGCAGCAAACGTTGATATTTGGTCATTCTTTAATTTTTTCCTACAACTAACTTCAGTTAGTTTTATTAGCAATCGCTTCTTTGGTCTTTAAAAAAACACTCCAAAGTTAGCACTGCAGTGTGACACCAAATTGTTGAATGATAAATTTGTGGCTGGTCATATAAGTTTTGCATTTGTACTAACTCAATCTCATCTACTTAGTTTTTACGCGCGATAGCAGAATGCTTCGCGCATCTTAGCCATGGCCTGAGCATCTGTCCGTCTGTCTGTCTGTCCTTCCATCACACCCTGGCACTGTATCAAAACGACGACACCTAGAATCACGAAATCTTCACTGTGGGCTGCCTCAAGGTCTCTAGTTTTTCGTGACAAAATTTCGTGCCAATGGGGGCGGAAGTCCCCCTCGAACGAGAGCGTAAAAGAGGGGTACCCCGCCTTAAAAGACGCTATTTTGCCGTTATTGGCTCGTATAGTGTGAAAACGGTTGCAGATAGGTACAGACATGCTGCTTATCATAACAAGCACTGGTGACAAGCTTTTTACATTTATCAACATTGATGACCTTGAACGACTATGAACCCCCCCAAAAAGAGGTTTTAGTGAATTTTTCTCAATTTTTGGATGCAGCGCACATTTCAACACTGAATTGCGACGAAATGGCTGGAGATAGACCAAGACAACCTGCGTATGAAATTTTCAGCATCATTTTTTATCAAACGTAGATTTTAGCAGTCCAATTCACGACCCCCTAGGTTCAAGGAGGCCGGCGCAGGCGGGCGTCAAAGACGGCTACCCCCTAAAAAGTGGTTATTTTACCGCAATTATCTCGTGTAGCGTGAAAATGGTTGCAGATGGGCACAGACATCGACACGCTGCTTATCATAACAAGCAATAGTGGCAAGCTTTTTATTGGTGTCAACGTCGATGACCTTGAATGACTTGAACCTCCAAAATAGGGGGTTTTAGTTTATTTTTTGCGATTTTCGGCTGCGACACACATTTTAAGAGTGAATTGTGCCAAAATGGCTGGAGATGGACCTGGACAACCTGTATATGACATTTTTAGCATAGAACGTACATTTTTAAGAATCTAAGTTTCGATCTCTTAAATTCAAGCAGTCTTCCGTACAGTGGCCTCAAATTTGTACTCTTTCATGTTCATTAATATCTTATTGCTGTAGGCCTACACTGATTGCCAAAGTGGCAGGACCGCTGCTATCGCGCGTCACGTGAGCTTTGCCCAAGTTACTTGTATTTATTTCACTCACTGTGCTCGTTCCATTGCAGTGCTTTGGTCGGTGCAATTTTTAAAACGAATATTTCTCACAAGGCAGTGCAGCGACACTGTAACACTGGTGCGATGAGATCTTTAATATCAATATATTGAAAATTCCCCACTGAGTCCAACAGCAAACAATTTTGAAAACTGGTAAAAATATGGCAAAGATATGGACAAAATTCGACGACTTGCTTTTCTCTTCACAGCTGTTGTGGACCGATAAAATGTGATTCAAAAAATTCAAGAATCACAGTTTTGGAGACCAAGACAATAAAGCAAACTTGCTGGAGACTGCCGGGGGGGGTGACTTAACACCAAAGTAGACACTGTCATCACAGTACCAGAAATTCAATACTACTGCTGCGTTTATGACCGTCATGCAATCTACATGTAGATGAACCTCTGGCCGGTGCCAACAGGCTGATGATACGGCACGGCATCAAGTGCAGTAGCTGCTGCTGTTGCTGCTGCCATGGCAACGAGATGATCGCTGCAATATCTGCTGTCGTCAACAGCAGCAATTGCAAGCAATAACGCCCACCACACGGACGCGTGAGACGTGACCGTGACGGTTGGACAATCTATGGAGAGCTGACTGGGGAAGGGGAGAGAGGGGAGAACTGCGCCCAAGGCAGAAATGATAAGGTTCATCGCCAAGGATCAAGCGGCCGTAAGCCTGCAGTACAGTAAATGACGCTTCAATAGATAGTCAACGCGACGGTAAGGCCCAAACTCCACTGATTAGCTCCGCTGTGGACTTGTTGGACAACGAAAAGTCAAACAACTAAACAAGCTCTGCAAACATCATATCATTATCATGACACGTCAAAATGGTGCAGATTTTAAAGGGTATTGCTTTTCACGGGACAATCACCCCAATGCTGCGCAGCGTCACCTGCCACATGGGATCACAGAGGTGAACGTCGATACTCGATTTACCTACCCCAGATGGGTGGAATGCTGAGTTGACCTAGGCGTTGGTCATATACCGAGATGGTTTACCTAGGTCTGCAGACAGTCACCCATCCAAGCAGTAACCACTTGAATTTGAACTAACGACCTCGCCATCACAAGTACGTCCTATGGGCTATACCACACCGTTACATTACCAAACCGCCGTTACTCTACTTCGATTTTCTACCATGTATAGCTTACTCTGAGTTTGTTGCAAACTTACGATCTGCTGTAGGCCTACAACACGTTGTAACAACAAAATGAACCCTCTCTCTGCTTCACGCTGTGGATCCCTTGGGTGAGGGGTGAGGGGTCAGCCACACGGGTTCTCCGTCTCCACTCGGCTCTATTCTCTACGTCTACCAAGTCGAGCCGCAAGTCCTCCATGTTGTACTTTACGACATCAATCCACCTTTTCTCTGCCTTCTCCTGCTCCACTGTCCACGAAAGTCTGCCTCCAAGATTCTCTTGACACAATCCTCTTCTTCTCGCAGTTGTACATGCCCAAACAGTCTCAGCCTGGCCTCCCGTGCCTTGTCCGTGATGCCGCTACTCCGAGGATGCGACAAATGTCATCATTTCTTTTCCTGTCCCTCAAAGTAAGACAACACATGGAAGCCTGTGGAGTGTGGAGCATGGGCACAATGCAAGCAACAGATCTGCATCAGCTAGTGACGTAGTCGGTCGCGTGTATCCGCTTCGCTTCGCAGCAAACCAGCCGTAAGCCGTACACACATCGCGGATATCATGCATCACGGCTAGACTACAGCTGTTAGTTCTATCAACGCCAATGAGATGAACAACGCAACCACCATCATTTATGCTGCTTAACGCATTAAAGGAATATGGTTTTTTCTCCATGTTATTTACCAAATCGAAAAAAAATCTCTATTGGCCACAAAGGCAGCGAACAGACCTAGAACTGGTTGCAGCTATTATTACAGGTCGGCTAATGAGCTATAGAGATTTACATTTGACATTCAATTAACAGTTAATTATCGTCAATACAAAAGTATTTTAACACGTAGACACGTACACTACAAAACTCAGTCTTAGCAACCTGTACAGCAGAATATGCACTACGTTGATGGTGGCTTAGTACTGTAACGGGGTAGGGTATCGGACTTGTGATAGAGAGGTCGTGGGTTTGATTCCCGGTCTAGTCGCTATCAAGTAGATGCCTGACTGTCACTCAACTCAGCCTTCCATCCCTCCGGGGTAGGTAAATCGAGTACTGGCCTGTCTGGCTGGAGTAAGGGTAGGCGTGTTCACCTGAGTCATGTGGCAGGTGTGATCCCATATGGCAGGTGACGCTCCGTAGCTCTGTAATGGGTTTCCCATAAAGAGCTATACACCACTTTGACTTAACCCTTTTAAACTTTTTTCCATGGTTTGTTTGATTTGATTATATGACAGCAAACGCACTACCGGGTAATTAATTTACAGGACCTGAAGGCAGTTGTCAGTGTTCCCCCGAAGGCGGACCCCCGGGGGAGGGGGAGGACCTTTCTGTTCAGCCCATGCACTCTGTCACTATCACGTCATTTCTTTTGTTGCCAAATAAAAATATATGCACAGAGTACGTAGATACAGTCACATGCATACACAATTCAATAATGTTTTAGAACAGACACGCATACTATTAACACGTACGACACGTTTCACGGAAAAAATACACAATGCCCTGCAAATCGTCATAATGCACCACCACACAAATACATATCAGCTAATTTCCCCATAGTAGTGCTCTAACAACAAGTGTGGCAGAGATATATACTGACCTTTATTTTCATTAATAAGACACAATAGCAGTTCTGGATCTGACGGGAGTAGGCTAACTGCCACGCAGTGTTATATTACCACGGCCATGTAAAAGCAGAACGGGAATGCAGCCGGATATGGCGTGTGTACTACATGGCTGTCATTATATGAAGGCAATATTCACGCCAGCAACAGATGCCATGGTCGGCTATCTATGTCTGATGACTGCTGCAATCTCAAAGCATGTGAAACTAGAAAATACCTCGGCCCAGTGCTGACATATTGTGCGGTCGTCCGCCTGTAGCAGCGCGACCCTAACCTTTTGACTTATGAGTAGGGCTAAAACAGATTAAAATTTTTTAATTAATTAATTTCCAAAAAAATAACCTTGATTAATTTTTGTAGTCAAGAAAGACCACGAAACTGCAGAATTAAACTCAATGGCTACACACTGAAGCAAAATCATAAACGTACAGAGTGCACACTGTTAAACTACTGTTAACACTATGCAAGTAAAAAAATTTGATGACATGTCCTATGCAACACAAAGTTAGATTACAAACGTTGCTTGTCACTCATTTTAGACTGTCAAAAAGTCCAAAATGTTAATTAAATTTTAATTGATTAAAAAAATAATTTTAATCAATTAATTTTTTAACAACTAATCGACTAATTAATCATTAATCTCTGCAGCCCTACTGTTGAGCTGACAATTGGCAAACTGGTAACTAGTGACTCGGAAAACGTTTGCACACCAATTCTGGTTTTGCCATGCCTTTTCATTTTCGAGTTAAAACCCTGAACGGGGACAGACAGACTGCAGTTGCACCCATATACTGCGTATGACCTTAGTTTCACTGTGTAAACAGTGCACTAAATTAAGTTAAGTAACCGAACAGAAACCACATCTCTTATATGCGCACGTATCAGAAGTTCAGAACTCAAGCAGCGTTTTCTGTTAGCAAATCAGCGCATAAAGATGCAGTCTTACAATTATGACAGCTGATCTGTGTTTGTACCAGACCAAAGTAAAATAATGGCATGAATTAAAACAAACAGGCATCAGCAACTGTTAAACTTTTGAGTCTAGACTGTCCAGCAGTGCAGTGGTGGATCCAGAAATTTGGAATAGGGGGTGGAAGGGTAAGGAGTGAGATCTGGGGAGGGGCTGTGCCCCTTTCCCCCAAAGAAACTGGAAAATTCATGCAAAAATGATGCATTTTAGTGGAAAATTTTCACCTGTTTTAAGACGCATCCATTCAGTAGGGAGGGAGCCAACGCTCTCCCCGCCCCCCTTGAATCCGCCACTGGTGCAGTGCAGTGTATAGGGGAGTTGCTTCCACTTTCCTGCTGAATGAGTGGAGGACGTAGCTATCTATATCTATGTACAGCGTATCGACTTCAACTTGTACATAAGAAGCTCTCCTGTGTTACGTCCAGTAGCAGAACGAGGACACAATAAGAATCAGATTTTAGCCGACCATACTTAAGTAACGGTCGAGCTATTGGCATGGTTGTCGTCCGTCTGTCCGTCTGTAAGTGATGTAACCTGGCCAACAGGTAAGCCGTAGGAAAAAAAACTTTTCGCATAAATAATTAGCCGTGTATGTGAAACTCTGGCATGCAAAATTTCAGTCATCTATTCCAAGGAGAACATATTCAAATTAGGGCTTTAATGAAGAGGGGTAAGAAAAATGTGCCTTTTTCTACAGAAAAATGGCCATCTTGGAAATGGTAAAAGATACGGCCAAGTTTAGTATTAATCACTAATATGAAGTGGCATACGCCCTGTCAGATTAGGTGGAAATCATTGATCTTGAATGACTTTAAAGGCCGTTACGCGCTATTGTGGCTAAACGGCGCGAGATAGATAGGGCCTAGGTTTCTATCAATAATCACTGATAGGAAGTCGCTTATTGGCTTTCAAATGACATGAAAATCATCGACCTTGGATGATCTTAAAGGTCGTTAACAACTAGTACGGTCGGCTATCCTAGCGACAGCTGGGCTTCTTGTTCCACATTTATTATGGGAATGGTTCTACAGGAATACTCGCACAAAACATTCTCTACGTCGACTCGACGACGTCCTAAGCATTGCCGACTACATCTTGTCAGTTAGTGGAGCTCTTTCTTTCTGCTACAACGTTCAGAGCTCTGGGACTGACTAACTGGGACCTGCGCTGTTGATATTCTTTCATGGCAGACAGAAATGCACAGTGGCTTCTAATCTCCCTCCCCAAATCTGGAGTCAAAATCGGGCGCAACTTCCCCCCTCCCCTTTCAGCTCAGGTTCCCCACTTTCGGGCTTTTTCGAAGTTCACCCTCCATATTCGAACTCAAGTTTCCCCCTCCCTTTTGAGCTTTTCCCCCTTTCTAAAGGAAAGTTTTGTTTAAAATGTAGACTGAAAAATACACGAAGGGGAAAGTAAAATATAGGGGAAAAGTTATGTTAAGGGTGTAGACTGTGATTTGAAAAATAAGGCAAAAGTTTTGATCTACACTCTTAACAAAACTCCCCCCCACCCCCGCTATTTTTCACTGGGCGCAAACTGCGCCCACCAGGCATAGAAATAGAAGCCTCTGGAAATACAATTGCTAGCTGGCTACCTCGTGGCTGACGCGGGCAGTCTATACCTACAGCGAAAACGCCTAGTTTCCCCTAGCTACGCTGACAATAAAACTCACAGCCAGCACAAGCTATTCTAGACCTAGCTATAACTTCATAACACCGCAGCATACCTTTCCCAAATGTCTTTGGCTGAGCCAATTTATGCCCTCCGGGGTAGGTTAATCCAGTACCGGCCTGTCAGGCTAAAGTGAAGGCGGCGCACGTTCACCTGTGTCGGGTAGCAGGTGTGATCCCATACGGCAGGTGACGCTCCGTAGCTCTGTAATGGGTTTCCCATAAACAGCTATACGATAGTTTTAACCTTTTAAACTTTTTTGCATGGTTTGTTTGATTTCATCATATGACAGCAAACGCAACATTCCTTTCCCCTGGACAACTTAAGATAGATGCCTTTGGCGGAGCCAATTTATATTCGTTCTCTAAGCCTCCAAGTGAGACAAGATTCAAATCACTGTCTGATCATCTGCAAACTCAGCACAAATAGCGCCATTGCAACAGATATCCACCCTGCTGTGCGATCCACGCACACAGTGTCACAGACTGTACTGACATAGGCGGATTTAGGAAAGGCAATGGGGTTACACGGCTCGGCTCGTGCCGCCAAGATGCCAAAAGTCCCCCACTTGCTTTGCCTTGCTTTGCCTATGCAGCGCATTATAGAGTTGCAGTTGCAAAGATGCAAGCAAACCATACACAAATATTTTATCAACTGTCTAGCGTAGAGAACAAATTCTGCTGCCGCAGCAAACGTGAGGTCAACAACAATGTTAAGGTTTCACCTGCTGCAAGACTGCAAGCTGGCAGCTTAGCCTATAACATGGTTGGTCACATTACTGAAGTTACTCCACATTCAGCCGAGCCAGTACTGAGATGGCAGACCGTTCACGGATGGTATAACTCAAATACACTCGTCTTCGTACTCGACCAAGCAGGAGCAAACTCAGCCTGGCCACCCATCTGTGGATAAGCGCAGCAAAATGAACAGAAATTACCAAAAAACACCAAGGTCATCGATGGTGACACCATTAAAAAGCTTGTCACTAATGCTTGTTATGATAAGCAGTATGTCTGTGCCTATCTGAAACTGTTTTCATGCTAGACGAGCTAATAGCGGTAAAAAACCACTTTTAGGGGGATACCCCTCTTTGATGCCCACATGCACCTGTAGGCCTAATTGAACTTAGGGGGTTAGGACTTGGACTGCTAATCTATGTTTAATGCTGAAAATTTCATTTGCAGGTTGTCTTGATCCATCTCCAGCCATTTTGTCGCATATTGGTCTTGAAATGTGCGCTGCAGCCAAAAGTTGCAAAAAATTTACTAAAAACCACTATTTGGAAGGTTCAAGGTCGATCAAGGTCATTGATGTCAATAAATCTAAAAAGCCTGTCACCAGCGCTTGTTACGATAAGCAGCATGCATGTACCTACCTGCAACCGCTTTCACACTAGACGAGCCAATAGCGGCAAAATAACATCTTTTTAGGGACATGTACCCTCTTTGAGGCCCTAGTTTGAGGAAAACCCCCTCACACAGGGGCATAAAATTTTATCACAAAAAACTAGAGTCCTTGTGGTACCCCACCGTAAAGATTTCGTGATCCTAGCTTGCACCATTTTGATGGGGCTGCAGAGTGTGACAAACACTCACACAGAGACAGACAGACAGACAGATGCCAAGGCCGCGGCTAAGACACCCAACTTACGTTACATAAAAATGCTGCACAAACAGCATGCCACTTGGCTAAATCATTATGACAAGGCTGCAGCCAGCCTAGGTAAATCTGTTGTTCTTATCTGGCAACAAACCATTAGGCCCATGCCATACAGATATTTTGACATACCGGTACTGCAGTGCAGATGCATAAACAACACACACAGGATGACTAGGCCATGAACTATGTTAGCCCTAACAGGATCTCAACAGACACTGCTGCACATGCTAAGTTTGTGTAATTACTGACTAACTAACCGTTATATCTGTCAATATCTATCACACTAACTTGTCAAATTGTTTAGATAACACTTGGGCAATTTTTTTCAGTGATACTGATACAAAATGATCAACAGAGCTGCTAGTGCTTGCACATGTATGCTTCACAGAAGAAATATTACAGTCTTCAGAAAAAGCAAAAACACACTCTCAGACAAAAGCAGAAAAAAGCAACACAATAACAAGCGACCTAAAGATACTGATTATAGCCAGATTCCACGGGTGCCTGCAGACGGGTGCACTGTCAAAGATATGCATTTTAGTATGGTATGCTATGCAGCAGCTCAGTTTTTAGTATATCATCATGAATGAATGAATATGTCAGTTTGTATAGTGCCCAATTAGAGAAGACCTCAAGAGCGCTCACAGCCAAATAAATGAGTTTTGAGTTTTTTCGCGAATGTATCTCTGGACAGTGATGAAGTCTACAGGTTGACGAGGAGGCTGTTCCAAGTGGCCGGGCCAGCCACGGCAAAGTCCCTCCGACTGATCGTGGTCCTTGTGCACGGCACGACGAGTGCCCCGCTGTTTGCCGACCGCAGCTGCCACCTGTCGACGACAGACGAGACCGGGGTGCACACATCTGCCAAGTATGATGGCGCCAGACCATGGAGGCACTTGAAGGTGATCATAGCTAGCTTGACGGTGATTCACTGGCAGACCGGAAACCAGTGAAGTTGCAAGTTGACGCAAGTTGAGAAATAGCTGCCGTTACAACATGCCAAAGGCGCAATCAACAGTAAATACATAACGCTGATATGTCTGGAGACTGGACTGAAGCTCTGACTTCTTTCAACTCTACTCTGCAAAAAGTCCTACAAGTGCTCTAGCTAGATTCCATACATATCCAAAACCAGACAGGTTACCACAGAAAACACAGAAAATAGAACGACAGACCAGATCATAAAGTAATTGTGCAAAAACATGGAATCACTGTTCACCAACCCAACTAACTGACTGTGTTTGCCAGGAGACAGCAGCAATTGGCAATTGTACGCTTTGCTTGGGCATTTGACCCATGTTTTCCCGGGCCCCGCTGTGGCTCTCGACGAGCCTGGTTCAGCCATGTGTGACCAAGTCTAGTCGTGATCAGCTGCTGGGGCTATGGCTGCAAGCAAAGTACAGCTTCACTGACGTAACTTGCTGCCAGGTGTGGTCTGCGGGGCTTGGGCATGAGAGGTCCAGGTCCTGCAGCAGTTGTGGAGGTCAACACCAACATGTAGTTGTGACCCATCGATCAGCTGATCGACAACTTGACATTGTCTTGCCACTGTTTGCTGGATGACCTGCAACGTTTGCCTGAGATGCCATTCAGATGTGGATTGCGTGTGGCGCCACTATCTTGGTAGCCACATCTTTCGCGTGTCTTAGACGTTCGTCAGGCCACCAGACATTGTCGTACGTGACACACTGTCATGGTTTCCAGACAGTCGTGCATAGTTTGTCGTGACTTGCGGTTTTATTTGTGGACGTTGATTTGTTAAAGTTTATTACTTAGGCCGCGTTAAAAATTTTCTAGTGTAATGTAACCGTGATCGTTGACAAACAAACAGACAGATGAGCGTCGGGGAATACCCTAGCCTAATGTTTAAGCCTTTCAATCTACGAATCTGAGATCTGAGCCGTGTAAAACAAGGCTAGGAAGACCCATAATGCAGCATATTGGGACGACCGCATAATAACAATAATAATCACGATAACTACATTACTCAATAATTAGTGGTAATTAGAAGCTAGTTTGAAAATAACGCGATCCAGTATGGCAGTGATTCACAGATTACAGGAACATCAAAGAAGCGTCTGCATACCTTTCCCAGGAGTCCAACAGAAGCAGTAACAGCTCCATGCTAATAAGCAAAAGACAGTAATGATAAATTTTTCTGACAATACATCTCCGGAATGCAGTCGAATGTGCATGCTGGATTCAACTAGGATCGCAACAAAATTAATAGCCGACTCAAACACTAATTCGCAACAGCGGTACACCTGTAAACAAACAGAGCACGCTGAAAACTTCCGGTAAATTCATCATCTACTAAAGTAAACATGACGTAACGCGCTGTCTGGCGAATGCTAGAAACTACTGTTGCAGGTGCGCGCTGACCGCTGATGTGTGCGGTGGACGCTTTTAGCAGTGAATCTAATCCATTATCCAGACGCCTATCTAAACATGTTATAGGTTTTAGTTTTTAGCTGATTGTACTTAAATAGCGGTGCTTATCGTACGGCTGTCGTCTGTCCGTTCGTCGCCTGTTATAACGGATGTAGGCCTATTGCGACTTAAGTCGTCTGGAAACTTTTTACACGAATAATTATAGCCATGTGTCTTGAACCTAGGCATGCAAAATTTCAGCACTCTAGTGCAAGGGAAACATTTTCAAATTCGGGGTTGAATAGAGAGTAGGTAGAAAAATGTGCGTTTTTCAATGGACAGCTGCTCAATGGTCATATCTCGGAAACGTTGAGAGATACGGCCAAGGTTAGCTTACCGGTACTATTAATCACTAATAGGAAGTAGTGGCGTACACCCTTTCAGATAAAATTTAAAAAATTATCGACCTTGGATATGACCTTGATGGTCACTGACAACTAGTACGGTCGGCTATCCTAGCTACAGCCGGGCTTCTTTTGCGTCAATCCCACATGTAGTCATTGCTCGGAACCTAACAGTCTTGTGTCAGCTGGTGTTGTAGACTAGCGCCGCTACTGTGGAGTGTTGAATATCTGATGCAAGAAAGTTCGGAAGCCATCGACGAGCCGCTGTCAACCTGCTCAACTACGGTCTGCAGGCGTTCGGTGACTGCTGCACCAAGATCCGCAAAAGCTCGCCGTTCAGAGCTTCTTCAACTGCATCGCTAAGAGCCGTCACCAAGAAATTAACGGTGACGGCTAATGGGGTTAAATAAAATGCCGACAGCATCTCTACAAAACGGAGACGTAAAGACGCCGAAAAGCTCGCAGGCCAACTAGAGGGGAAAGCCAGCAAGGGCCTGACTGGAGTAGGCTAAGTGCCAGACAATGTAATCAAGAAAGACCAGGAAAACTGCAGAATTCAACTAGGCCGACTGGTTGTTGTTAATGCCGCTGGTTGCCCGAAGATGAAGTCCACGCGGGGTCATTAACATTCGTCCAGCTAATGGTTTTGCCATCTCTCTAGGCTCCAGGCAGTAATCAAGAGAAATTACACATTATGTAGCTCCAAAGACGTCACATAATCGAATAATAATCGAATAGGCATTGCACAGTGCACACCATTACATCAGCTACGTGTCTACGACATCATTAGCAAATACATCTGTTATGTCTCTGCGCAGTAATGGATAGGCCTATCTGTCCCTGTCATTGACTGATGACTGACTGACTACAGTGACTAAAAACAACCTGGATAAGCTGTGCTGCTATAGGCCTACTACACTGACGTTCTCAGTAACACATTACCTTATTAGCCTTCATGTCTCGTATGTGCAATAAACGTTAATAAAAAATTTTCAAAAAACGTTCTTATGTAAAAAACCTATAAAACAGAGTAAATGTTGAATAGCAATGAAAAATATGACCCTCTTTTTTACCTGACTTATTGACTAAATCCATTCTTTTAGGTTATAAGTTCTTTAGTTTCATATTCATTTTTGTCATTAGCTTATATGTGTGAGCAAATTTGAATCGTTTGACACTTCAGTGTATGAATATAAATATTTTAAATCACCCGAATATTCACACTAACTGCTTAACATATAATGGAATATTTTTGAAGTCTGCAAAATAAAAAAAAACAATGTTAAACACGTTTTAGCAAAAAAGAATAATAACAAAAAAAAACGTTTACAAGTGCTTAACGTTCCCTAATACAAATGTGACCTTAATCTTGGCTAAGCCACTGAGAAGAAAATTCAGCGAACCTCGGAAACACACAGCACAGTAGTGATTGCAATCCCGGAGACGAAGAATCGATCCTGGGATCGGGGATTAAAAAATTTGAAATCCCGTTGTTTTCGGGATTAGGCTAACATGATGTTGTTAATTGTTAATAGCCCTACTAGAATCAAGCTACTTCATGCACAGGAATAGAAAAGATGTGGGACATACCGCTAGATATAGGTCTATCCGAACTGTAGCGAGTGACTGCGAGTGTCAGTATGCAACTCGCAGCGCACAGCAAGAACTCTTGTCTTGTGCATGTGAAATATTTCATCAGATGGCTAGAATTGCTATTTTCTCACTTAACAGTCGGAAACAGTACTACTTCAACTAATTGTTTTAAACTCCAACATCCCGGGAAGGGGTGCCTCTAATCCTGGGATTTGGGGTTGGCAAAAACGGCTAGAATCCCGAGACTGCAGTCACTGCAGCACAGTAGCTGGTGGGCTTGATCTACACCGTGGTCCATAAAAAACGTGCCATTTTACTTTTGCCCATATCTTTGCCAATTATTGACCGAATTTCAAAATTCTTTCACTGACCTACTCTGCAGACAATTTGCAATAATGTGGTTATTATATATTCCACCACACCGTAATTGCGTCTTTACACTATCCTGTGAAATGTAAATGTAAGAAAAAACTAGTGATAATAGCGAACATTTAGGCAAATAAAAAAACATGTCAGACCAGCATTGCAGTGAAGGATCCGTATGACACTAAACTGTGTTAAACCCACACAGTTTAGCGTCATACAGACCATTAACCACAACATTGGTATGAAGTGTTTTTTCGTTTATTTACCAAAATGTTTGTTTGTTGTTATCGTTATGCATTCATATTTCACTTATATTTCACAAGGTAGTGTAGAGATGCGTTTACGGTGCGGTGGGATATATAATAACCACATTATTGCAAATTGTCTGCAGAGTGCAACAGTGAGAGAATTTTGAAAATCGGTCAATAATTGGCAAAGTTATGGACAAAAGTAAAGTGCCACGTTTTTTATGAACCACCCTGTATACTGTCACAGAACACATCGAAGAAGACTGCAGAAATGTAACAGTTCGACAACAAGTCAACACGGTGTACTGTATTGTTTTACAAAATCACACATTTACAAAAACCGACGACGATGACGACGACGAACACAACGACGACGAATTATATGCTGCGATGTTGATACAACAAATAAACAAACAAACGCTGTCAAATCAATAGCGCCAGCCATCGACAGTGACACAGAACGATGCACTGGCTAAGAACAGGCCTAGAATGCACAATCTGCCACCATCGCTCACCAGAACTCTGTAAAAACATAGACATTATGACATCATTCATGCCAACTTATCAATGACACGTGTGCAATTTAAACGGAGTGGCCACAAGGTTGCAGAAAAAAAGAAAAAACATTCCCCGGGTTTTCCACGAGCACGAACTTAATTTTCCACAGGTTATCACAACGAAAAGTAATCGTAATAATGGTAATCGGGCAGAGCACTGTAAGCATCTCCAGTAGAGTCCAGAGCAAAGCCACACCCACAAACGTATTTAACAGTATTTTGGCACCACAGAAACTACATGTGATGACACCACTTTGTCTGTTACAAATTTTCCCCTGACGTTGCGCAGAATTCCCCAAGTTTTCCAGGTTTTCCTGCTTTGTGGCCACCCTGGTGCAGACTACATGTAATATGCCAAGTTCCAACAAAAATACTGGTACACTTATTTTCTGCTTTTTTCTTCTGCACTTGTGCTATGCATATTTTACTCTGTCTAGGAGAATGTTAGAAATTTTTTTCCAGTGATAGTATCGTAAGTTTTAGAGGCAAAATCTTAACACCCTCAAGTCCTGGAGATCATGCACACACGACTAAGTGACAATCACAGAATTTAGCATCAGAAAGTTGACAGTTCCAGTAAAATAGACACAAGTGTACCAAACATTACAAACTGTTCACTGACTAAAAGCAGGGTCTGCAGGCCCACAGCCAAACTGTTTAGAACTCAACTAATCCACCTCCATGGCCTGGTAAGTGCTGTAAGCTCACCAAATGGCAGCCGGGGCAAACCTCGACCGCAAACGCAGATGCATCCATTATAAGCTCAAAAATCGCATCTCATTTGGTCACTTTTGTTCCAGGCCCGCAGATTCATCTACATATGCATGAATCGATCAAGTGATAATGGTAAACAAAATTAACGCTAACGTACGTACGATTTAAGTGACTACCAACAACAAAGCAACTGTCATGGTTTAGCGCTGCAGCTAACACCTCATAAGCCAACAATCATCCTGGCACACTATTCAGTCATTCCAGCAAAGCAAAATTTACGGAGAAAAGACTATTAATAACCTGAAATACAGATCGCAGCAGCAGCAGCAAATACCCGATGCAAAAAAACTAAATGATAAGTCCCAACAAGAAGCTCAGACATTGCGCAGAAACTGCACGATATACCACCAGATCAATCAAATGCCGGTAAGCGAAAGAAGCCGAAAAAATTTTCCCCGATGCAACTTTACAAACGAAACTGTAGTCTTTGTGCATTAATAAGAATTTCTCCACGTTTCCTGTAATTACGACAACAGATGATCTTACACAAGCAACTATAGTCACAAAGATTGCAAACGACCTTGAATCGACCTTCTGTGGTTTAAACAAAACAACCGAATTTAATGACAGTAGTTGAAGCACGACTTGCGATCACCATAGTATAGTCATCAATGCCATTGACTGTGATGCTTTATTTTCCAAGACGTAGAAAAATGGGGCTAGCATGCAGAAGGTGCAACAGTATGACAATATAGTCAGCCAATTTCGCAGCATGTTAACCATTTCAACGTGTGTGCAAACAGAACAGATGGACAGACTGGCCACATACTGCATGGTTATTTATTGGCTTCGCAGTTTACATCAGAGATGTGTGGACGGCCGATGCGTAAGCGGACGGGATGCACATCTGCAAGCATTCTGCAGACGCGAATGCAATTTGTGATGATTTTGTGGACGCAAACGCAGACGGAGATGCTGCCCGACAAAAAGCAAATTTCTTTACCGAAACGTTTATGCTTTTTAGTTACAATAATGCTACAAATTTCCGCTTGCATTCGCAGTTTTTTTTCACATGCTACATTGGTTAAGGCTGGCCCTGGGGTCTAGTCGATTTTGAACATTATCACTGTTGTTAGCAGTGCGGACGCAAATGCCTGACAGCTTAGTTTTGCAGATGCGGATGCTACCCTGCGAACACGAACGCAAAATTTCAAGATCTGCACATCTCTGGTTTGCATGCCATTCTACTGTAACAACATTAGCCCATACTACACTGATAAACATGCTTAGATGCACACAGAAGCTACTAGACAACGACTGCACAATTGCCAAGTTGCTAACTGACATGACTAAATAATCCGTAAATATAATACTGTGCCAGCAAGAGTTACAACGTAAATGTTAACATCTCGACTAATCTGCTGGGGCAGCAAAAAGTATCTACGTTCAAATTAAAGCCACTCGGCTGTTTTTTTCAACCATTTCCTGATAAAATTAACATGAAGGAAAAAATTTCAGAAAAAAACTTTCAGCAGTCCGACGTCAAACCACATCAATTTGATGGATAATATCTGCTCACATAAACAGCAAACTACTTGAAGTATAAGCCTTCACGTGTACCCATGATCAAATACACAGATCAATTAAAAAATTTACATACAAAACACATCTACTTCTTTGAGTCACCTGAAAACTGTGAACAAGGATGACACAGGTGGGCCAAAACAAACCGAACCTGTTATAGCATTGATAACTCAGCGATGGTTACCCATAGAAAGGCGTGTAATATGTCAAAAGTTTTAGAATGTTGTAGACGAAAAGGGCCTAACTTACACAGCAAATCATTTAATTATTCTTTGCCTAATTTGCCTAAATCTTCATTACCCCTGAAATTAGACATTTGCCTGCTCCCATGTGCCCAAGTTCATTGAACTCAAAAACTCACTGCCAAAAAGTCCAGATTTAAATTCTGTAAATTATTCAGTGTGGAGACATTGCAACAGAGAGCATGGTCACAAAATTTCAGTAACTGACCAGCTAAAACGTATGCTAACTGAATGCTGGGCTCAGCTGATCCTGAACACATTGACTCCAGCGATCGATCAGCTGCCTAAAAGGACTGATGACGGTTATGAATGCAAAAGCTGGGCAACTGCCTATGTCGAATTTCATCTAAACTCAA
>Ga0209367_1005377_pt1 | contig 17749 bp, 13 predicted proteins | sample WorMetLIZISLAND2_FD_187412 | JGI IMG/M metagenome (GOLD analysis project Ga0209367, IMG submission 187412) | Marine gutless worms symbiont microbial communities from Max Planck institute for Marine Microbiology, Germany - Olavius geniculatus... ... | reverse complement strand
TTGCACATAATTAATTTCAATAACTTATGTTTTCGTGTTGAGAATGAAACGACCTTGATTTCTGCAAAAAATCGTGTAGATCTAAGCAGTATTTCTGAAGTTAGAAGCTATATAACAGAGTGGCCTTGTTTTTTTTGGGCCACCCTGTAGAATTAAACGCTGAACAGAATTACTGATTTCCGTTCAACCAGGACGATAGTTGTGCTGGAAAAAATCAGATTTCAAACATTCCCCGCAAATCACCAGCGTGTTGCTGATTGCGATCCCACGTTACAATCAACGAGGCGTAGTGAATCAGATCCTAATATACTTAAAACTTTATATTAAATTATAAGTGATACTTATTATGCTTCTTAATTTTCGGTGAATACTGTTAAAAGGTGTGACGTGAACTAAACGAGAACACGTTTAGTCACATCGACCAGCAAGAAGTTAAGATGCAGTGTTGCCGACGCTATACGTCGCTATTGCTGACACTTCCGGTTTGAAGATTGACCACATCCAGCAGATAACGTACACAGCACGACACTTTGAGTTTATATACTTGTACATTACTTATATGTATTTATGCTATATTACTTATACTTATATATTACGGTATATATATGTATTATAACTCACGAACAGGAACGTAGTTCCGCAGTCAATGTCTCCACGAGACCACGTTATATGGGGAAACAATGTTCCAAACGTCGTGTGATAAAGGAGGAAGTTGGAACCTTGACTGCCACCTGCCCATCAGGATTCCAGTTGGTTAACTAAAAGTGAAGAAATCTTTTGTTATTAATAAAAGAGAAGTTAACTGAAAATGACTGTCCTATACCAAGGGATTCCCTCTGTGAGCAGGCATGTCCAGCGTTGGACACCACAGAGGATTCCAATGGTAATCTAAAAAGTGTACAAATTATGGGCCAAGAATGCTACGTGAATAAAAGAATAGATGGGCATAATAGAAAAGTAAAGAAAAAAACCCTGAGCAGCTGGAATCGCGCCCGCCGTTGAGGCTCGCCTGCTGTCGGCTCCGTCCGTCGCAACCTTCCAGCGCTCAAAGCTGGTCATAAGCGTTCCACGGCTTGTGACCTCCAATGGGCTACAGAAGAGTAAGCCAATCCGGGAGGATTGCCCATTTCCCCACTCAAATATTTTGAGTCTGCGCCGGATTGAACCGAAGCTCGTTTTATCCTAGACAACAGAACTTAATGGGCTGAACTAAAATCAACTAAAATAAAATTTAGAAGGATGAGCTTGTGAATTAATAATTTTATGCCGTAATTTATTAATTTAGATTGATATTTACGATTTATGATAAAATTGTTATCCTATAAAATTTGTTATTTTACAACATAACTGATATAACGGTATAATTGCATCAGGAATTGTGCAAGTATGGGCTCCCACCGACCAACCGTTGCCCATCTTACGTTCCCTAACAGTGAACTCTGCCATTACAACACATAACCTTCGTGACTAAGATGAACACTTTGTTCATCAAAGACCTTACGTTCATCTTCGCCTGCTGCCTGTCCGCTAACAGACAGCGCCTCAGCGCCTAGCAAGCTATACGATCACTGCACGCAGCTAGTTTATCTAAATTTCACACGTAACGCAAGTTAAACACTATGACGACAATTTATGCCGAAACCAGCGCAAAATGTAACACTACAGCTAGAATAATTACAAGAAAATGCAAAAGATATTGCAAACGGTATGGAACATATGCCTCACTAACAGAAGACTGTTTCGCAAGTTTGGATGCCTTGTTAAAAAGATCGCGATTGCACGACTTGTGAACTCATGAACCATGTGCTGGTTACAACGAATAAAGTCTGCCACGTGTAAATAAAAGCAGCAGAAACTTGTAAACTGTGTCCCAAGTAGTTGCCCCAGAAACAAATGCCTGCAATTCAACCAAAAATGACTGCACATCACGTCCTCCTGGAGGAATCGCCCATCAGTCTGTTGGAACAGCATAGAAACATACATTTAATACGCAACTTTAATAGTGACCAGCCATTCATCAAAACACAAACGACAAAGAATAACTAATTAGTGCGGTGCAGCGTGACATTAGATTAAGCAGTTTGGTCTCAACAATTCTCTCACTTAATATCACACAATCACCTGTTAGTAACTAAGTAGGCCTAATTTCGATCGCAATTTCTCAGACATTCATTCATTTTATTTGACTCATGCAGCATGGCCCATAAAACACAAGAACACATATACATACACAAAACACCGAAACACTAAGCTTAAAAAAGTAGAAAAAAGAAAATGAAGAAAAGATGCATCTAACCAGCTACGCAACAGAAAAGTCAATCAACAATGTCCACAGTATTAAAATATTGCACCATAAATTCTGGCTGTTATACCACATACACTTGCAGGGCTGTTAACCCTGTGAAACGAAAAATAGGGAGATTCTGAGGTCCAAAAATAGGGAGAAATAGTAAGCATTTTTGTGATGCACAATGATATACATATGAAGAGTTCTTGCCTATTTTGGCCCATTGTACCCTCCAGTCCTACAATGAGAACACTGCAATAAGTTAAACTATTAAATGCGACAAATAAAGTTGAGAAAAACTGACCCAGTTCATTTACAGGTATGACGAATCATTGCAGGCTTCTGGACGATTAAATGACAATCGATAATGTGCAACAATCAGACATAATCTGCATAGATGACTCTAGCAATCCAAGCAACTGATGAACTGACTGTTCAGCTGTTGAGTCACAAGTAAAAAAGGAAAATAATACTGACAAATCTTGACTAGTTCTCAACATATTTACACTATATTTACATCAGTGATGGCTCAGCACAAAGTGTCATGTTGAATTCGGGTCCAGCTGCCAAAGCTAGCCTGGTGGCAGATTTTGCCTTGCTAAGCATTTCAGTGGAAAACTGCTGAGTATAGCAAGGCCCACTGTGTGCTGCTGTGATCTTCTGAATAAGAAGGGACTCGAGAGTGTCATTGCTCATGGAAGATCTGGCTTCTGTACAAGTTTCCGTACCAAGGAAAACAAACGTTCACAATCAGCATTGCTGTGTGGTATTGCTAAAATAGCAGACATGACTCTGGCCAAGTGTTTGTACTTGTAGTTGCCCAACATGTCTTGGATTAGGCTGATCTTGTGCCACCGAATGTCCACCCTGTCTGCCTGAGGTACAAACAGACAGACAGTCAATTTTGAGACATCCTGCTATTGTGTTCCCTAATTAACTAGCTTAATTACTGTTTAATTGGTTGTTATTCGACCCAACATAAGACAGTGTAAAAATTTCGACTGTTTTAATAATCATATCCATAGTTTTCATACATAACATTGCACTGCTTTACACACCATCGCACCCTAGCAGACACACTATTTTGTACCCTTAAATGAGGGGTGGGTCGCTCGGTCGTCGTCGTCGCTGCCAATCACTAAGATCAACCAATGACAACTTGCTGCAGCGACGACGACGTCGTCGCGATCACAAGGTCAGCCAGCCTTCATATCCAACACTACACTCTCCCGCCTTCTGTAAAAGTTTGATACTCTATCTAACTTATTACATCACAAAGCCAAAAGAATAAATTTAGGTATCCAAAATTCCCAGGACGTCTTAATAGTTCTATATCACACCATGCGAACAATTATAAACATCAAGTCCAATAGCACCGTACACATGCACGATAATGGCAATGTCGTTGATCAGCAATGATAGACCTATTTATCACTATAGCTAACAGCCTAGTCGGGGATTTTCCCAGGGTCATAAGTCAGTTGTATCAGTTCGTACGACCCCCAGGGTAACCCCTACGATAAACATCCTGCAGCATATAAACTGAATACGTCTCCTCACAATTTCTTCTGCTGATTCGTATAATTCCAGTTTTTTGTTCCCGTGAACTGACCGCTAGTCTCTCCTCCGCATCACAAACTAAGCCTCCATCCATAAGGGCGTGCATCGGGGCAGTCAACAGATCATAGATGAAATATGGGGTCAAATCATAGTCATATACGGGAACACCTGGGTAAGTGAGTGAAGAAAACATAACGTAAGTCCATAAAGCAGTTGAAGATGTTCTTTAGGCAACCCCCCAATACGTTGTATAACATATTATGTCCACTGATGGCAGACACATAAAGGGAGTATATTACAACAGACATCTAAGTCCATAGTGACGTCTACTCCAAACGAAGTAATAGGCGAAGTCAATAGAACAATAATGTCAGTAGCAATCACAATAAAGCAACACAACTTCCAGTATATCTATACACGCAGCATAAACATTAAAAGTCGACGGATAGATGGTCAAAGTGTTATAGAGTGAATTTTACCCCAATAGCTATTAATAATTTTACCTGTTGTGATGTAATTAAAGGCTGGCAAACCTATTGGCATTCGTATAGTCAACAATAACATATAATCTCATAAACGATACAATAAATTCTAGTGTGCGATGGTGTCATATATGTAATTGAATCAACGATATATGCGGCAATATCATCAATACGTTGAAAGTTCAAATTGATCAGCACAATAGAATAGTCATGAAATATCCGAATAAAGTGAAATGTCCACAGAATTCAATGTATATCTATGAAGCCATAAGCTAACGGTAGCTTGACAGCCTAAATGAATCATCGTAACAGTTCGTTGTTTCATAATAAGTATCAATAAAACACAGCAATGCATCATAAACACAGCCACAAAATTAACAGTTTATACGCACAGTAAGTCAACCGTACATATTCAGTTCAGTAACACATTTCATTAGCAATACGAATAACAATTAACACGTAACCGTAAATGTTTGTTTTAGCGCACTATAATGTCTATCTATTCGACAGGTGGCGGCAATATCCATACAACATGTGCAACATTTAACATTGAACATCAAGACATGCATGCTGTCAAACGTTTCAAATATAAACAAGCTCGTGTTTTGTGAACTCAAGTGCATCTCGAAGTCCACCCAAGAAGTTTCCAGGGGTAATTCCTACGCTAAAAAGCTCATATTCAAGTTGCATTTGACCCGTCCATCCAAATTTTTTACAACAACTGACCAGTTCTTTATACATCATTTCAATCGATTGCTGTTCATCGTACTGTTGAAAGTTGCAAAATACAAGAAAGCTGGTCAATATGGAAAATTCAAATATAAAGCCCGAGTAAAAATGCACGCGGTAGACACAACCATGTTTTCTCTGCTTTTCGTTGTCGCCCAACTCGTTTTCCGCTTGTTCAACTATTTGTTCGACCTGGTCTTCCACGTCCAAGTAGTATATACTTTGCAATTCCCTTATCAACTCAGCATCCATGAGATTCTCGTCCTCTTGTTCTTCTTCTTCGTCGCTTAATCCTGCTGGTCGTATATTCATGAATTTGTGTCCTGTTTCCCAGGTTCCGGTTTCTACTTCCGGTTCCCGTCCACGGTCGTTTCCCGACGTCTAAGAGGCAAACCAACACGTTAACACAGTAAGTAGACAACATTTAATATGCATAGCATTAACAATACTATACAGAAATTATGTACATCGCCCTTCTTGCTATCTCCTCTAAGGTCCTAGTAGGGTATATGCTTGGAACTAGCACAGTAGTCGCCACGGTACTCATCGCGCTGCCGACCTGCGCTGGACCATGAGACTTGCGCAAAACGACAATATCTATTAACTCATTATTTACACCCAATATGTGTAACAGCGCATAAAATTGTTGTCCAATTATTCGCCTTATTTTGATAATTTCCCAAGGATATATTTTTATGCCTGTGGGGACTGGAGCTGGACGATTAAGCGTGTTATCTTCAACGTTAAAGCCAGTCCAACGCAGCTCCATGTTTAAAAAATTTTCATGCAAGTGAATCTCCGTCGCCTGTCTGTTAACATGGAAAGCATAGAATCCTGCGGTCAAGGGTAGCGTTCCGATATTACGCGTAAATGTTTCCAACTCCAGCATTAAGCTTGTTCTTGCGCGGACAGATTTACAGTACCTGTACAATAAGTAAGTAAAAAATGCAAGAACCGATACAATGAATGACAGAAGCAAAATTAATTCCACAGGGAACAATTTGCGTAACGTATCCTGGAACTGTAAAAAATCCAATGTGACCGTTTCGGGTATATTGGTCATTTTTGTGTATGTTAAATGTTTGGGAAATTTGTAGGCCTGCGCACCTCTAGTCGCGGCCAGGAGTGCAAACATGATAAGGGTTAAAATTAATGCCGAAAAGCCAAATATCGTCAAAAATATAATCAGCCAATCAAATGCGTTGAGAAAGTCAAAATTCTTGGTGTGATAATGATTCTGTAATAAATCAGAGATAACGTAATGGCCAAGGTTTTCAAATATTTTCTCGTCCTCTAAGGTATTATTGATTGCTTGTTGTGAATCGAACATACTCGCTTCTTCTATCGCTAAACGCGCTTTATAGTCTTTACTGGCGATAGTTAACTCTGGAAGGCTAGCTTTTATCGACTGGTTTAAGTAAGCAAGTTCGTTTATTAAATCTAACTCGCTGTTCTCTGTCAAAAATTCTGTCAAATATTCTGGTGCAAAGGACAATGAGATATTATCGTCCAGCGGACAGTTCAACGATGTTGCCGTGACCACGTAACTGTCTGCTTTCATAACACAGCCGCAATGGACGTTCTGCACGTGTTGAATTGCCGCATTCTCCACCATGTATTGTGTTCCCTCATTAACTAGCTTAATTACTGTTTAATTGGTTGTTATTTTGAACTCGGGATCGACCCAACATAAGACAGTGTAGAAATTTCGACTGTTTTAATAATCATATCCGTAGTTTTCATACATACTGCTCTACACACTATCGCACCCTAGCAGACACCCTATTTTATACCCTAAAATGAGGGGCGGGTCGCTCGGTCGTCGTCGCTGCCAATCACTAAGATCAACCAATGACAACTCTTGCTGCAGCGATGACAACGTCGTCGCGATCACACGGTCAGCCAGCCTTCATATCCAACACTACACTACAGCATTAACTGCTAGCAAATGTAAAAACCTAACCAGCTTTGCAAAAATACCTGTTTCTGAGCAAATTCGCGTTCCTTGTTATCAAATTCTCGCTTAATACATATCAGTCTATCATTAACTCTCAATAAGCGTGCCATTGTTAGTTCAGTTTTCATTTGAATTAGCTGCTGTGCTGGCTCGAGTGAGAGTACCTTGCATTCTTTTGTAATCTCATTGAGTTTCTCTTTCGCAAAAGAAATGTCTCCAATTGCTAGTCCAATTGTATACTATTCATACAAACAAAAAACACAGCAACTCATCTACTGTGGTCCTATAGTATATGCTGGCCAATCGTCGCGTGATACGGACACCTGGCTGAACTATCGCTGGCATCAGTCCAATGGCGTTCAGTCAACGGTTTCTGCACATTCTTGTTGACGCCAACCTCTCTCACCTTACTCTGCAGTGCAGAGTCGTATTTGTCTTTTTTCCGTTCTCGATACCAAAGTATTTTTTGCATTTTTCCACTGCTTTCTTCCATTCCACGCTTGTTCCTTTGGCGTTTTCTCTTTCAGTGGAACTCTGTTGTTTTTTCTTCAGCCACTGCAGCTTGTCATTATTCCATTCTTGTTGTTTTTTATTTGCTGCTGCCATATTGTATCTGTTCTTGTGCTTGTCTTGTTTTCTTTGTTCAGTGTCCACTTTTGACGCAGCAGCATGTCCAAACCACTTCTGGCTTCCTCCTTTTCTACTTTTCTAGTCAACAAGATTTCTCATAGTAACTACATCGGCACTCGTTGATACAACTTCTTTCATACCAACAGATTGCTGTGTACTTTAACTAGGATCGGAATCTGTGTTTTCCGCTTGTTGGTTATCTCCTTTCTTGTGTTCTTTGTCTGCTTTATTAGCTTGCAAATCTATGTTTGTGCTGATCGGTTTTTCATTTCTGCGCTGATTTTCTACGAAGTTGCTTTCAGCTTCACATTTGAGGTTTTGTTGTTTATCATCAACGTTGTTCACTCCTTCTTTTGTATTTTTCCTGTCTACAAGATTTCTCATCTTCAGTACATCGCCATTTGCTGACGCAACTTCTTTCATACCAACGAACAGCCTCTTGTTGTTACTGGTGTCACAGTCTGTGTCTTCCACTTCTTTGCCATCTTTTTCCTTCTGTTCTACATCGTTTGCTTCATTGAGTTGCAGATCTATGTTTGCACTAATCACTTCATTTCCCTGCAGATCTTCTTCAGTCATCATAATCATCAACTCTTTGCTATTCTTAGATGGCACTTTATCTCCTGCATCTGGTGCTATCTCCTGTGCAGTATCTGGCGTTATATCGCACTCGACGACAGCTTGTGCAAGCTTGTGCATTAGGCGTTGCTTGCTTTATATTAGATGTTGACATGTCGACATAGGTCACAGCAGGAACAACTGAGTGCATAGATGCCTCTGCTAGTATGCTTGCTGCCATCGCTGCTTCTCCGTCCACATGTACAAACAGTGGAGCGTCACGTGAAGTGGCTGCAAGAACTTGCGATGACATCGTGTTCTCCCGGTCCTGCTGTGACTGCTGCATCGACACGGGAAATTGAATATCTGCAAGAAATGATGCAGTACCGGGTTGTCTGTCGTATTCTGACATGGATAATGGTTGTTGTGATGGTGCGGACATTGACCAAGAAGCAGAAGATGATACTGTGGGATATGTCTTGCGTAAACCCATATTCCAAAATGACAGAGAAGATGACGCGTTAACAGCAACAGCGAGCTTGACCCCATGTTATTTTATTTCGACGAAAACATTTCTTTTTTTATACAAAGGCAGCCGTAATAGACCAGACCGCTAATAGGACGTTCTGTGACTGTTCACGTCTGCAGACTCCCGAGTTTAAAAATAGAGTTTCCCACAGACGTTGCAATTGGAAAAGAAAGGAGTGAAAACTAATATTGCGAATACCCCTCTATTACGAATAATGAATGGCTATGTTCGTGCGTTCATTTTGCGTGTTATCGGGATAGAACACTAGAACAAAAAGGAAATAAAATAGATTAAATAAATGGATTATTCCACATTCGTCACTACAGCTCACTCTGCCAGCAGTTGCTTTGCCAGCAGCATGAGTTATTCCACCAAAGTCATCCTGCCGACGACTTCGAAAACCAACTCCTCAAGAAGCTCATTCTGACTCTCTACCGTTCGTTGTTGTATCAACGGATCTGTATCCTCAGACTGAAGCATGTCAATCAACTTTTGCGGCATTATGTTTTTTGTGGTCCACTCGACACTGAGCCCACCATCTAGGTTTGCTTTCCAACCACATCCATTTGGAGAGGGAAGATCAACTCGTACCACATGTGCATGGTTCCAAATGAAACTGAGATAGTTGACACGACGGCAGTGCATGAAGAGTGATGATTTACATGGAGGTAGCAAGCTGGGATCAGTACCAGAACGAATGTTTAGAGGTTTTTTGGACTTTACAGAGTACCTGGATTTGAACATGTCACATCGCAGGATGTTGGTATTTACATGATGAGGTTTGCCGTACATCAGGCAAACGAAGCGCTGTAAATCATCGAAAATATCATCAGCCACCTTGTCAGGATAAGTACCGAGCTGCTGGAAAGTTGTCAGGAACTCCGGGTGCTTCTGGACACTTGGACCGATCACCAACATTGTGACCAACCTGGCCACACTGACGGCATGGCAGTCACTGGTAGCCACAAGCTTTCTCTGTGTGGTCCTGTTTGGAGCAGTTGGAACATTTTAGCGGTGATACTTGGCAGGATTCTGCTTTGTGGTCCTGGCTGGCGCATTTGTAGCAGCCATCTGGGATAGATTTCTGGACTGCTAGTCGAAATGGGCTGGGCTGAGATAGTGTTTCTCGATAGGGCATCTGATGAGTAGCTTGGAAAGGCACTGTGTGATTATCGCCCGTGCGACTGAGTAATTCCAGTGGATGCCATCATGGAGACAGTACTGGAGTACATCATCATACTCTTTTCTGGAGTCTGGCATCAAGTTAGTCATCGTGTCGGCTGAACTGACGTATTTCACTGTGGTTTTTTGTCAAGTTGATCCAATAGCTGGTTAATGAACTGAGTATAGGCTGAGTATGGGACCCTGGAGTTTGGCCCTGTTGTTACCACACATAGCTGACAATCTATACCTAGGTCCTGTTGTATGGCACTGATTGAGGCAGCAACCTGTGTTGCTACCTCCTGGGGTTGTTTGTACCCAAACGGAAGGTTGATGAGATCAACCGTTCCAATGGATACAATGAACTTCTTGACTCCATTGGACTTGAGGTGAAGTAAGCAGTCTTTGGCCAGCTGATGTATTTGGGCTGCTGTTTTGTTTCTGAATAGAAGGACATTGCGCTCCCAGTCATTAGCAAATGTGCTGGAATCAACCCTTCGGGCAGCCCTGCATATCAAGGTGCTACATCTGTAAAGACTGCCAAAATGTCAAAAAATAAAAAAAAGTATAAAAATCATTAACACTACGGACAGCAATGCACCAAGAAGTACACTAACAACATCAAAAGCAAAAAAATAAGGCCCTGCATCACTAAATACAGGCAACCTAATAAAGTTGTAAATGCGTACGATAACTGGGCAAGTCCTTAAGTCTACGACATACCATGGTATGTTCCATGACGCTCCATCTGAGTTTAACAGCAAGATAGCCTGAGGTGAAAGTGTCATTATGGAATGGTCTACACATGAGCTGCGAATCATTATCGCTTGCTGCCTCATGGGCTGAATTCACTAAGCGATACTGTGCACTCACCTTGAAACATTCTATAAACACGCACAAACACTGTTCAGGTAAACACAGTCTCCTACGCTCTGCGGGACAGGAGTAGCTTATGGGCTACAGGATGAAGGACTAGTGTGGCTGATTCGGGCGGTGGGTCCAACTGTGCACTGATGCGGGCAATGGATGGCCGCATAGTGTGCTGTGGTATCATTAGCTCATGCCTCATCTGCTCATGCAAATCAGCTGCCACTTCGCGGATTGTAAAGCGCTTCTGGTTTTGATTGGTCTCATGTAACAGGTGCTATAGCAAGTACCAGGCTTTAACGTTTCAAAATCGTATTCCACCACATGTGGCTTGGTAGTCTAAGAGTAATATGCCAAACGTGTAACCGCCAAGTTGAAGGTTTGACTCTGAGCCAGGGCACTGCCAGGCAACGACCTTGGGCAAGTTGTTCACACACATGTGCCTCTGTTCGCCAAGCAGTTCAAATTGGTATCGGCTTCACTGCCGGGAAGGTTACGGCAGTAACATGCGGAGGTCTGGCCCTTCTCCCATATATAAGGCAGGGACGGGTTCGCATCAGGTAGCAGGTAATACAGTGTGATCCCATATGGCAGGTGAGGCATCTGCGGCACACTGCCGGCTCGGCGCCATTTGAAACAGAGATGAGCACCACTCGCATCGGTCACAGAGCTGTGAGAGAGCCTGTTGACTATTGATGATTCAATTCCACCACATGGTGCATCCCTCTTGTGTTGATGGCGGGATTGATTATCAAATGCAATGCGGTAAGCCTCCAACATTGCACATCACATGAGATAGTCCACTGGGTTTGTATTTGGCGAATTTTGTGGACATTAGTTTTTGCAATGAAATCAGAACATTTGGCCCACAGCCAGTTCTGTGCGCTGCACTGTGTGCTGGCGTGCCATCCTGCTGGAAGATGAATCCGGTGGGCAGCCGACAATTGCTTTAAAAGAATGATAATTTTGTGATAATTTATCAACGGAATAAATTACTGTTTGTCAAAGCGTCACTGTGACGTGATCAGCATTAATGTGGTAACCGGTTTTTGAAAATTAAATAGCATTTTTAGCTTAAACACTTTTTAACGCTGAAAAATTGGTAGGCGGTCATGTTCAGAAGCCTATAATTTTGTCGATGATGGTACCATGGAATAGGACGTTGGTCAGTTGGTCAGTTCCTGTAGGCTGTCAATAGTAACCATGTAGTTAACTGAGATAAGAACAAAGAAACAGAAAGACAGGGCATTAGAGTTTTTTCTTACGAAAATCTGCTATATAAACTGACATTAACTGACACTTGACGAGTAAACAGAGTACTCAAATATTAGTGCTGCTACTCGTCGACTATAATTTTGAACATTCATCTCGTTATAAAACTCCTGACAACAGCGTTGTTGTTTTAAGTTTCAACTATTTTGTGTGTCGTGTGTTTCTTATCTAGTTTTTTCTGTAAAGATCAAATTTTGTGTTTGATTATCTGTTTTTGTGTTTATATGTGTGTGTGCATTGCCTGGAAAGGCATCTCCGAAGTGACCTATACTGTGTCGCGCGGGACGTTAAACCTTGAACTTTCGCCTTTCAAGACAAGCAACTTCTCCATATGGCATAAGCAAAACGAAATAATGATTGATGAAACCAAATTCAATATTACATTAACTAACACATTTAGTGGGTGTGTAACTGTTTCAGTCGAAATATCCATGTAATCAGTGAATAGTCACGAGAACGGTAGATTAGATTAGACTAAAGGCCAGCTGAGTAGGCCAAACCATAACGTAAGCCGAACTTTAACCCTAACTAGAAGAGGCATACCTTCACTGGTTGTTGTCTTACGCTGACTGGCTGGATCCGTATAACATGTTGCCTTGTTACAGCTAATCATATGTTCGGCTACAAATATGACACATGCAACCATGACTAACAGTGCCAAGTGCTGCTATTATCGACTGAACAGTTTCGGTCGTCGACGCTTTGCTGTTGTGAGCCCGTCAACTTGGAATTCGCTGCCTGACAGTTTTAAAATAATAAAACATCTGTAAAGCACCACAGTGCCATAGTTTCAGAAGCGCCAAACTCAGTCTTGACACTTTCGAACATCAGCTAACTGCTAAAGATATACTTTCTTTGCCAAATATTGACAGCAAAATATACTAAGCATAGCACATATTTTTTGAGTATGTGCTACATAAATTTAAACTTCTATGTACCTTATTACAACTACTGCCCCTGTTACTACCACTACTACTACACTGTGTCTCAAAAAAACATCCCCGACATTGTCGCATGTAACTTGAAAACCAATTATCAGATTTTGATGGCAAGTTGTGTCAGAAATATATGTACCAAAAATTATCAAATGACTGTTCAGCTTCCCACCTCACCCAATGTTTGTTTCTGCACTACCTAGGGAAAACACAACCAGCAAAACATCACTTTTTTATCCAATGCGATATGATTGCTTAATTAACATAACACGTAAAAACATATTTTGTTCACATTTTTGACACTTTGGCTGACATTTCGTCCAGTTGTCCATTTTTCTACAAATAGTTTTTTTTCTGACCTTTTCTTCGTGCCTGAAGTTGCTGGCACCGCTGGACCAGGTGGTCTTCAGTAATGGGTGATCCACCTCTGCGTCATCAGCTTTGCGTTTCCTGCTTTCATACTGTTTTTCATATTAATAATCAATTTATACGGAATTTAATCACTTGATATCGTAAAGCACACAGAATTTTAAACTTTTTAGCGGTGCCCAAAAATTATTTGTAGATATTTTTGTGGAAAAAAACAATAATTATAAACATTTCTTACAATTTGCTGAAGTTGAACTGTGGAGTGCTGTGGTGCTGTGCTGTTCACTGTGCTGTTGCTGGCTGAAGTCGTCGGGCGGCGGCGGCGCTCTTCTCCTCACATCCTGCACACAATAGTACATTCGGGTGACCAGCTTCTTCCCGTATGACTAAATAGCGGTAGATATCTTCGGAGACGCCACTGCAACAAACAGCACATGATACTGCGTTATTATTTCATGAGTAACCACCGTTCAGGTCGCATTATATCTATCTCCACAGTGCGCGGACTAGAAAGGTCTCGCTGAACCAATATCTATCCACTACCTGATGCTCAAAAATCTTCCAGATTCTGCTAAGGATACTCTGTTGGGTGCCTTAACCCTTTCACGACTCATCCCGACGGGATGCGCCAACTACCGCCCGTACCTGCTCCGTCACGGCGACGGGATAATACAGATGCAAGCTTGAAAAATCCATACGTAACTAAGGGGCTCTTTTAGTATTCTGACAGTGTTCCTTGTCACTTTATGTATATTTTTTCGTTATATTTTCACGCCTTTCGCCTATTTTGTGTACAAAGAATAGGCAGTTGGATGTTGAAGATGGCTACTGAAAAGAACCGTTATGCCGATCGTTTGCTCCACAGCCATGGGTAAAATATGAAAATATGTAATTTTTGTTATTCATCTGGCGGTGTTGTGCCATGTTTAGACGATAAAGAAAGCTCGTCGAGTATGGCGTCGAGTCAGCTGATCGAGCGCTCGCGTAGCTGGTGTGCAGCTGGCCTATCAGGCGTGCTTGCTGTCCATCGGCGTGGCCGTTGGATTTTGTCGTGGCGCAAAGGCGAGTAGTTGCGTCACGAAATCGTGCAAGAACTATAAAGTCTTGCTTCCCTCCCCTCAATTTGTATAATCGGTGGGCACTTAGGAGGCATTGTAGCATGATTCTGAAAAAGAGTTTTTTTTATGCCATTGGTACGCCTTCCTGATGACCAGCAGTGCCTCAAGCTGCTGGTCCATCAAATCCACACTGGCCATGGAACGATTATAAGCCATAACGCACATAGGTTTCATTATATCGTTTCCGTCTTTGTCTTTTTTGGGCGACGGGGCCACGACGTTCGCATGATCTGTGGACAACAAACACACAACTTTTGGTTTGTTGTTACTTTTGTCCTTGGTCGCCCGATACTTGACGGCCAAAACTCCTGTATCTGATAGGGCAAACTTTGCCTCGCCACGGCCGACTTCGGCCGTGGCCAAGTCACGCAGAAAGTGGCGTCGGTTCGGTCGTACCGTGCCGATGAGTTTGGTTTCTTTCTCCAGCAGATATGAGGCCAACGTTGGTGTTGTGTAGTAGTTCTCCAGGAACAGCCTGTGGCTTCTGTTCAAGAAGCGCTGCACTAGTGTGACCGGAATTTTCTCGGACATTAGCAGGTCACAGTTTGGGTCAGAGTGCAGCTCTTCACTCATCTTCCCGTGGTAGATGAGGAAGTTGAGGAAAATGCCGTTGCTCGTGCAAAGTTCGAATAATTTTATGCCGAACCTTGCACGCTTATTCCTGATGAATTGTTTAAAGGCCACTCGGCCCTTAAACAATACCAGGGACTCGTCCACGCACAGATCCTGGGAAGGACTGTACACTGCAGCACAACGAGCGTGAATCGCGTTGACAAATGCGTGAATTTTGTGCAGTCGATCGCAATTCGGGTCCGTCGCGTCGGTCACGTCATTGTCTGCGAAGTGCAGAAATCTCAGCAGATGAAGAAACCGGTCTCTTGCCATAGTATCTCCAAATATCGTCGTCTTGTAGACGACGTCCGTAGATCAGTACATTGTAAGCCGGGGCTTATACACTATCCCCATTAAAATGGTGAGGCCCAGAAATGCATGGGTGGGCACCCAGTGGGCACCCACCCATGGACAGGGGATTCATTCATTCGGTTGGTCCCTAATCATGTTGAAGAGGTTGTTTATGAGGAAGAACAACCAGTCTCCACTTTTAATTGCCATACTGGATCGGACGATGAAGAAGATTAGTCATGAGAACAAGACTGTCGTTAGCACCTGTTATCAAACAGTATGTGTGCGGGCATGCACGGCGTGACATAAATCTACTCACACGTGGAGAAAGAGCAAGAACAAGTTGATGATTTTTATAAATAAACTGCAACACACGTGCTTAATGACGAAAATTGAAACTTAACGAAATTATGTTCATGTTGAGAAATCAGTAAATGTCAACTACAAACCTTTCTCTAGGGTTGAGCGGACCCCTGTTTCCCGGAAGACTCTGGCCAGTGAGCGGCGCAAAAACCCACGTCCCACGGATGGGTTAGCCAGAACCAACTGCACTGCCTGTGCAGCCGTGTTATGCGGCTCGATTCGTTCAAAAAGGGGGTCGGTCTGTGCAGCCTGGTCTACTGTCTCGGCCCCAAACGAGAAACTCAAGTTAAATGTTGTCTGAGTATGACTATTTAGTGTGAATGGGGCAGCTTGAACGGACCGATTGGAGGTTTCCCTCATGGTCTGAGTTCCCACAGACTCCGGACAGGCCCCAACAGACCCAGGCTCCAACCAACCAACTGGCAATCCCGACGGCCTCGGCCCACTGAACAAAGGCGCCCCCGGCGGCACCGCAACTGGTACGGACGAGAACTCTGGCAGGCTTGCCAGTTATTACGAATTGTGGTATCCTAAATGAATACTCACACATTCGTTTAAAGAGTTATTCCTGCGATCTGACTCGACACTTTTACTATCTCAAAGCTCGCCATTAACAACAACTCGTGCCCTCTCTAAGGTCACGTGACATTGCTCAGCCAATGGCTACAGCTGGTCACTCCCACGTGATTAAGGCAGGACGTGGCATTAAAGCTCTAGCTACAGTAAAACAATTTGATCTACGAAAAATTCCCAACAGCTCGACAGAGTCTTTGTTTGTGTAGCTGTAGAGCCATGCTTATAAATGTTTTAGACTTGTCCATCATGAGGAACATGCAAACAATGTCACCCAAGCTCTTGCCATTGATCGCCCTCAGTATATACAGTGGTATCTAGAGGTCTGTCAGCTTGTAGGTTGCATGATCAGCCAGTAAGACCTAAGATCTTCAGAACGTCCAGTAGCAGACATACCATCTCAAAATGATTGCACTGGTTGATGTAGTTGACATGCTGATCATCAACCTTGCACTTCATACCGTCAACTGGGGTAACTTTGCATCACATTTGACATAACTTCTTGATTTATTAGTTTGGTTGTCTGAGCTATTGTTACATTTTGAGGTTATAGAGTATAGACCAATAGGTACCTGTACTATGCAGGAATAGTAGTTGCAGTCATGTAGCCTGAGTAGAAATATGGATAGGATATGGATAGTATTTCCTGGTTCGTACCAATGCATCGCACTCATGCAGTTGTTACTTTGCAACTGCATCCGCAGATGGGATGAACATTCGCAAGCACTTTGTGGACGCTGATGCAATTTTTGATGTGTTAGCGGACGCGGACCGCCGGACACGGATGCTTCCCGAGAAAAACAGATTTCTTCACCACAACGTTCTTACATTTTAGTGACAATAATGCTACAAAATTCCAGTTACATTTGCAGATTTTGCACATGCCACATTGTTAAAAGCTGGCCCTGGGTTCCAGTATGTTTTAAACATTATCACTGTTGCTGACAGTGTGGATGCAAACTCAGTCACGGACACGGACCCAAAATTGCATGATCCACACATCAGCTGGGTTACACCTTGCATATGTAAACATGAGTGTTGCCAGTGTCAGAACGTCTGTGTGACATTAGTAAGTCCTGTATTTCCGTTTGAAGTTTACTGTTAGTGGTTATCACTGGAACTTGCCTGTACGTTGTTTACAATGATTGAATTTTGTTCATTTGTTATCAGTATACAAGGGGCGTTCAGAAGGTTTTGCGCTTGACTATAAAAAGTGATAGCAGCCAATGATATCCACTAAGCCTGGATGTAGTGCTGTCGGCTGCTGTAGCCTGCAGCGGTGAAGCCGCCTAGCGCTAACGACCTTGACCTTGACCTCTAAGGTAGACTGGCGAGAATGTTTACCGTGCGTATGTATTATGCGGCGTGGAGAAATGTTAGTTTTATTAATGTTAATAGGTATTATTTGTGAAACCGACATACAGCACGGACGTACAAGATACCTATGCACTATATC
>Ga0209367_1005376_pt1 | contig 17752 bp, 7 predicted proteins | sample WorMetLIZISLAND2_FD_187412 | JGI IMG/M metagenome (GOLD analysis project Ga0209367, IMG submission 187412) | Marine gutless worms symbiont microbial communities from Max Planck institute for Marine Microbiology, Germany - Olavius geniculatus... ... | reverse complement strand
CATCAAGAAAGATTGCCGGAGTCACGCAGTCTGAACAGATGTGCTGCCGACACATCGCATTCCCAAATCAGGCAAGGGCCGGGCCCAGTGTGCAGTCACCAACATCAGGAAGTGGGCCTAAACTAATCTGCAGTGTCAAGATTTTGTCACTCACAATACGCTGTGAGACAAAACACCCAACTCTTTTGTCCGCTGCTGCCCCGTTGCTGCAGTGAGCTCTGAAAGTCGGTGCAATTTCTCAAATTAATATCTCGCAAGGTAGTGTAGCAACACATTTGAGGCGCAGTAGGATCTGCAATAATCGTTGTGTTGCAAATTTCCTACCAAGTCTATCAGAAGAAAAATTTTGAAAATTGGCCAGTATCAAGAGTTTGGTGTTTTTCTGTTATGACTCATGGTGCAGTCTTTCGAGAACTATATAGGCTACACCCAATCACAGTCGCAGCTATCTGCGCTCCAAATTAGCACTTGAGTCCTCTGGGATGCACAAATGTTGAATTCTGATCGAAAGCCTCCGCATCCCATGCAACTTATCCAGCTATTATGAGGCTGATGCATAACGTTCTATTAACAGTTAGTTATATCACGTGCCGCATGTATAGGGCCTACTAGAAATATCTGGAACCGCAAAAACAGCACAGGAGAGCAATGAGTGCATGACGTTCAGCCATATACATATTAATATCCTGGACATGCATTGTCTATAGACGTAAATGTAAAGATCTAGCGCCCCAGAGGCTGCATTCTTCTGACATATCACGGTTAACTGCTGAAGCTGATGCATGCAGGTCTGGGGTCAACGAGTACTCGGCAAGATACCTGGACAGAGAGAGAGAGAGAAAGAGCCGGGAACAAAGCATCATTAGCAACGATAGAGAGCTAGCGGTGCATGGTAAGGACAGAATGGCGATCATGAGCCGAGTGCGATTAATCAACAGTAAAAAATGCGGCCAGGACGATTACCTCAATTGGCGTCGGTCCTATAGAATGAATGGTCAGTACCAGCTGGCCCGCCCAGTATCCACAGGCCGCATCACTTGGCCTGGCTTCACCTCACTGCATGGCACATGCGCCCAGCGGCAGAAGTGCCAAGACATCTGGCAGGTGAACCGAACTGAACGCTAGTTAGAGGTCATAGGGTCAACTAACCAGCCTCTGGGTCAGTCAACCATCCTAGCTGCAGGTTGAATTGCCAGTAGAATGGGCCGCCCGCCCACCCAAGCAGTCTTTGTTATATCTACAGCACGCCCATAGCGTTTTATTTCAACACGCCAGCACGATCAGTCCACATGCAACTTGTCTCATAGAATGCCCTAAAACCAAAACAGCAGTGTTGACTGAAACGCTGCTTACACAAGATAAATAGCCTAAAGTGTAGCTTAAATAGGCGACAGATCAGCATTTATGATTTATCGCTTTTCAGTGGCCAGCAGCAACTTAATCTAAACTCTAGTCAAGTAATTTAAGTAACATTTCACAAGGTAGTGTAGTTTCGTGCCAAAAATTATTTAAATTGGCCAATGTTTCACAGAGTTATTATTGCAAATAAAAGTGGCACGTTTTTGTGACACGCTCTGTACAGCGACTGAAAGAACTAGACAAATATTCGCATTATGAAAATGCCATCACCTTGCTGCGGGATTATCACAATCAGTAAGCCAACACTAGAGCTACATGCTGCGGTAATCCATGAGATTATTGCTTCGGGACATTGAAGAACGCCTATTCCATAAACTGTAATCTTGTTGAGAAGTGATGTGCCTGGCCATCAGCGAGAGACGGCATAGCTTGCAAGCTGCAACTGGCCGAGCGCTCAGTCAGTATTGATCCACAACATTACATCGCATAGCACCGTTCAACGACGACAATCTCCTTTTACGTTCAAAGCGCTGGCCCAATCAATACATAGGCCTACGCGGTCACGTGACTTCATCCATCCGGGACTCTAACGACGCCGGATCTTCCGGCAAGCCTGCTTATGTTCGTTCACAAATTGGTTCCAACATCACCCTGCGCGTGCAGTAGCCTACGCGCCAAGAAAATTTGCAAAGTATACACATTTGAAATTTAGTTGAATATATACCACTTGACAGTTAAGGACGTACAACAAGCTGATTCAAATGAACTCAATTATTTATATTTAAACAGATTCTGTGTAGTTTCTGCAGGAGTTTTCAGTCCATTACCTTGATCTTGACGGACAAGATTCTTCATCGGTTAGTATTGTCCTGCTTCAATACTTTCAGCACATTGTTATGACAAAAGCCAGTGTAGAGAAAGCCGGAAAAGACACACCAACAACGCTAAAACGTACAACTGAAAGGCCCTGATGATCAAACTTCAAATATGCAGTGAAGATCTTAACACAGAATGCAAAACGGTAAGTGTAAAAGTAGGCTCATGTGTATATAGAAAGCGACAACTACCGACGTGCTGTCACGTCCCTATACGTCTCTGATCATATAACAGCAACATGTGGGGCGTATACGGTAACACAATCACGGTCGCACTGGCCGTACTTGCGTGGAGGCGTAGAGTAGGCTAACTACAAAATGCCTGCAGGAAGGCGACATATCGTGTTGGACCGCGGGCCGACACTTCTAGAATGATAACGAGATGTGTTGAAAGACAGACGTGAGAGGGATGTAGCACATACACAACAGTACCAGAAAGAATTCGTTTACCATGCAGGTCCACTGGTCCAGTTACAGTAAGTTCTTACGTGGCAGGCAAAAGGCGACTGCAGCATGGAAATTCAAATAACGCTGTTCCAGAAAACGATTATGCAGCGACGGCACCTGGCGTGCAGGTTCTATATCACTCTCTGTAATGCATTGATATGGAGACCCAGTCTCGAGTCGACCGCAGACAACAGTGACCGCATAATGCTGCACGTACTCCGAAGTATATGGTACAATTCATTAGTGGCACAGCTGCATAATCAGCCTGACCATGACCTACCATTAAGCCGTGGATCGACATGTGCTCTGAGTCGGCATGGTTGCATCCGTTGCATAACCAAATGTACATGTATTGTATACAGGTATCATCGATTCGGTGCCATACAGAAAACATCTATGTCACGTACAGCGGGCCCTCTCCGTGCATAAACACAGAACGTATTGCCCTACAATCTGCTCATGTACGATGGAGCAAATAGACTAATCAGAAAAGTAACTTGAAAGTACCAACGGCAAATCGTCAACGATAGCTTGATTTGCAGGATCGCGTCGCGTGAAGGCATGCCACGGTCTTGAAAAGTCGGTAGTGACTGGAAGGATAGAGCAGGCGAGTGCATGGCGTCAGAGACAGAAGTATCTGGACAGTTTGTGTGAATCGTGGAAGGACTACGTGAGCCCAACACAGCTCGTCAGGGCTTCAGAGGACAGAGTGTTCTGGCATTGAATGGTCGCCTCGCCAACGTCGTAAACGACGGCACGGAGAGCGCCCCTTCCCACGGAGCACAGAACATTGCATGAGTGGCAATTACGTGACAGAAAATCAGCGTAATACCAGGCCCATCAGGCCTATCGATGTAACGAAATGGACGGTATAGAGCACTCGAGCAGCGTGCAAGCGCGCAGTCACTGAAGCAAGCAGGCAAGGCAGTGGCATGCGTCGATATCAGGATTGAGTGCAGGTGCCTAGTGGCGCTGCATCGACGAACGCGCATGCCAGCAGACGATCGCAGATCGACGACACGATTTACGAGTCCGACGGCAGGCAAGAGACTCCGCACGCAAGCGGCGCGGCGCTCTTATACGATGGCTTGGTGCATGGCGCCCTCTAGTGCTGATCGATGAGCTCTCGCATGTTAGATTAGCTGCAGCCATGCAATATCTGCACAGCAGGCTATAGGCGTCTTCGTCGAATCAGCCGCCCGGCAGCATCACTTTACTACTTCCTGTTAGCCCGGCATCGGCCGCATGGCTGTCAGGAATGGTCAAGCAATGCCGCAGCGCCGCAGTACAGAACTGTTTAATGTTTACAAGATGGAACCCGGGGCACACATGAAACGAAACTTCTGAACGGAAAATCTCCTTTCCGTTGCCATACAGTGCACAGCACCACTTGAGGTTGGACGACAGACGGACGGAGAAACGGACGGACAATACGCACAATGCGGCCTATACAACAAGAGGTATAACGGCGTGCGAAATAGAGCGATAGAAACCTGCCAGCCGGCGAGTGGATGTAGTACGACGACGAACTGCGCTTGCTGTTTCGTCGATGACGCCTGCTGCTGCTGCGGCTGAACGTTGCTATGGTAACCGGTGATGATGCGGCTGACGATGACGATGATGCTGATGAAGTTGTGGATGAGATTCTGGCGGACATTCGTCTACTGTGTGTTGTGGTGGCTGGCTGCGGCAGGGTGCTCGCGTACCCGTGCTCCGTGTCGTGGTGGTACCGCGTGGTCGTCATCTCGCCCCACCCTGTCACAGACATCAATCAACGACGTCATTAGGCCAATTTCGGTTCCCTGTCAAAACCTGGAACGACAAAAGCAGGAACGTCAAAACTATCCACTACACGAACGCTATCCCTCTCCTTACCTTACCTAAGTCTATCACTTTTTCCCGGTTTTGTCGGTATACCTATTATTTCAATGCAAATCATCATCAGAACAAGCGAAATATACGTCCTGTTAGTGTAGACATGTGTGCAGCCGTCCGCCTGGTAAATCTTCCACCTAACCTTCTAGCTTTTGAAGTAAAGAACGGCACACTTGTTACTCCTGCCCCGAGGATCGTTCACATTCACCAGTTCTGCATATTTTGCCGAGGTTTATCGTTTTCGTGTTAAAAAAGTAAAGGTCTAAATATAGCTCTTTAGAAGACTGAACCCATTACAGAGCTACAGAGCATCACCTGCCACATGGGATCACACAGTGTTACCTGCCACCCGACACAGGTGAACGCGCCCCGCCTTAACCCCAGCCAGATAGGCCGGTACTCGATGTACAAACCCCGAAAGGATGGAAGGCTGAGTTGACCTAGGCGGCTGGTTACATGCCGAGATGGTTTACCTGCCGCAGGCAGTCACCCATCGCAGTACTAACCATAGATGTGATAAACGTTTACAACATTTACAAAAAAATCTTTGTAAACGCGTTTATTATTTTGTCAACGTTTATCTCAATAAAAATCACATGAGCGAAACGAAGCAAAATTATGACAGAACGAAGATAATTAATGGACAGGACAACTCAACTTAGTTTTCACGTAGCTATAAGATTAAAGTGAGTGAATTCTGGGCACTTTTGTAAAACGGTTGTCACAGAACTGGAAAGACATTCTTTGACAATGAAAAAACTTACTGGAATTTGGAATTATTCAAATAATAAGCATAGTATTCAAACTTACGCTCTGTGTACGTTTACTTTTAGTTTACAAACATTTACAATTTTTTTTCCTAATAAACGCGTTTATTAACGTTTATTATAATTTTTTTGACGTTTATCACATCTATGGTACTAACCCGGCCCGGCGTACAGTAACTTCGTTGATCGAATGAAACGCACTACCGCTACGCCAGGCCACCTACCTCCCATAAGAGCCCGTTCGGGACAGACGGACGGACGGACGAACAAAACTCGTAATGCGGCCTAGACCTATCAGGACGGCCGCCCAAGGCATGCAACGAATGGGGTTGCCGATATGTTAGACGCAGCAAGACCGGTTTTTACAGCTTTGCTTACGTTCTGTTGACAAATGGCAACCAGTCAAACTAATAACGCTCACTTACTTACAGCCCTATTCTCGGATAATTTCCATATATCATTCTATGACGTTTCCATGCTACTGGATTCCGGGTGCCAGATGCAACGTGTCTATAGTTACGCCAATGTGTGAAACCGCAGCGGTTCGTACTGTACACTGTGTCCCAAAAACATCTCCGACATTTTCGACTGTAACTTGAAAAACAATTATCAGATTTTGATAATATTTGACACGAATTTTCCTGACACAACTTGCCATCAAACGGCCATTTAGTTTCCCACCTCACCCAATGTATGCTTCTGCACTACCTAGGGAAATCAGATCAAGCGAAATATCACTTTTTTATCCCATGCGATATGATTGCTTAATTAACATAACACGTAAAAACACATTTCGTTCACATTTCTGACATTTTGGCTGACATTTCATTCAGTTGTCCATTTTTCAACTGCTTGCAGTTAAATTGCTTGAAGTGTTTGCCCACTATGCGAACTCAGGCAAGGAGACGCTTTCTCCACTCGTTGACAGCAGTATGGATAAAGTTCTGCTCCATACCAATGCAGGCTGTACCAGTCGCTTCTTGACTTTGCAAACATTCTTAAACTTCATCTGGTAGACACACTGCTGCATGACAGTCAAACCTTGTAATAGACTGGCTGTTGTGGCCCACAGATTAAGATAGACAGAATTTAATGACGATGTTTCATTCATTTTAACACGTATTATGCTTGGTCTGATTTCCCCAGGTAGTGCAAAAGCAGACGTTGGGTGAGGTGGAAACTAAAACACTTATTTAATAGCCAGTTGTGTTAAAAATATTTGTGCCAAAAAGTATTAAAATCTGCTGATCTTTCTTCAAGTTACGATCGATAATGTCGGGGATGTTTTTTTCAGGTTTTTTGTTTATTTCAACACATATTTCGCTTGATCTGCTTTCCCTAGGTAGTGCAGAAGCATACATTGAGTGAGGTGGGAAAATGAATGTCATTTGATGGCAAGTTGTATTAGGAATATTCTTACCAAAAATTATCAAAATCTGATAATTGGCTTTCAAATTATAGTCAAAAATGTCGGGGATGTTTTTTGGGACACAGTGTATATACACGGGGGAGGGGGCAGGCGTGGCTAATCTGCTTAGCATTATCCCCCAAGACATGACATGTTGGGCCAACGTCGACAACAGTGCGCATTCGTTGGCATAGTTGCAAATGTTGGTCCAACCAAATACCAACATGTATTTGCAACATTTAGCCAACATTCAGCACAAGAGTGGTCTTTTCGTGTCCACACAAGAACGTGTATAGTTAACGGCTCTAACGTTGTTGTTTTGGACGATAAATGTCGAATTTTGCTTGCCGTCGTCGTCGAACTGCAATAGTCCTGAATACAAGAAGGAAGTGTAGGCTAAGCAGGTTGGAAAATCGTTATTAGCCAACGTAAAGCCAACATTAGTACATGAAGTTTGGGCCTACGTAGATCCTACGAGCATATTTTCGTTGAGCTAACATTTACTTGACTTGGGGGATAGCGGGCAAGCGAGCGAGCTTGAAGTGATGCGTGGGTGCATCTGGTCAACTTCGATGGCTGCATCTCATCTCATGAAGCGCCATGAAACCACACACGAACTGTGTGAACTGCAGGCGCCGCGCATATAATGTCGCACACTTCGGGGAGAAACTTCATATAACGGACGACAGACCGACCGACAAGCGACAACGCTATTATAGGCTTATAGGGTGTTTACACGATCGAACAAACATCGAGCAGCTATCTCGACGTTCTATGGTAATTAGCATGCTAATTAGGAAGGCGGGCGGGTTGTAATTGGAAGGCCTAAATAACACGTGATCAGCTGTGGGCTAAGAGCCTATAAGGCCTACATTTGAGCCAGAGGGCGGGGTTCCAATAGGCCTGCTTGAGCCAGCTCGATGTTTGCTCGATCATGTAAACACCCTATTAGGCATATAGGCAATGTATATTATACCTTCAACTGCAGTGACCGCGGTGCACGTCACTAGCGGTGCTGACAGTCGCAGCCAGATGAAAAGCATGTAGCATTAATCCGCTTCGATGCTGGTGGGACTAAATTAAGTGGACCGTGGTCGCACAAACTCCATTACTGCACGTGCGTTTAATACACGGAATTGTTGCAACAACTGGGCCCTTATAGTCAATCTCAGCGTGTTCAAACGCAGCAAGCAATGTCGAGTGCAAATCCACCAATGGTCCCAGTAACATCAACACCGCAACAGTAACCGTGTCATGCATGGCTCTAGCGGAAAACTGAAGCTGTTTTCGTGATTTACAAAGTGGGCAAACAGTTTACAGCCCTAAAATATGTTGCACTGTCATGTCGCTGCGCCGTATGAAGTGCTGACTGATCCACACACATATCGAACCAAAGGGCTGACTGACACTAACTTCATTATTCGACTACTATAACGACCCGGTCAAATTCAGTGGCCAGACAAAACAATTTTAACTTTATAGGCTACTCAAGTGTTTTGCATACGGTAGAGAAAGTTGATTCAACCTGATTCGGAAGAGTAACATGCGTGAACTATCTAAGCCTATATACACCATTGTTTTTCGTTGCAGCTCGTATATGCATTTACAGCTCTGGCCATGACGGGCATCTGTGTACACTATATAGTCTGGTTAATCGATGGAACGCTATTATTTGGGCTTTCTTGCTTGGTCGTTTCACGACGTCACTCATGCAGTGCGTTTAGACTGTTTGCCCGGTGTCCGTCTGTCCTTCCATCCGTCGTTTTATGCGCTGTTTGCAACGCAAACGCGTCATCCTCGCATGCGGTAATTCAATTTCCGACGTGGCAGTGCATAACGAGCACCAAGGGACCGCCGTGATGACGATATCATCGTTCCATATCTCCTGCCATACCTGTCCGCACGTGTTTATATAATAAACTTGGCCTATTTAATGCTGATAGATAAAATGAAGAAAATCTTTGGAAATCTGAGAAGGAATCCAAAAAAACGGGGAAAAGGTGGCAAATATACCGCTCAGGCAGCATTGGAGTAAATCTATTAGATCATACGTTGGGCGCTCGCGAAAAATTTCCCAAGGGGGAGCAAGCGGGTCGAGGGAAGAGGGAGGGAAAGTGATACCTTCTCGTTCCCCCTTAGAAAATTTTGCCTCCCCTTTTCTCCATTTTCTTTCTGCCTTCCGACCCAAATTTCACTCTTTCGTAACCTGCACTGCAGAGAAAACAGCAGATCGTGTCTGTTGAGATATTCGAAGCCCAATAAACGGCTGTGCAGCATGCACTGGTGCCTGTGAAAACAAGATAAGAGCGGAAGCACACATGACATGACGATAGGTCAATGGGGCTTTCGAGTACAGTTGATATAGTGCACCAACCAAGCATAGAGTACTGCAGACGAACGGACAGTGGCATCTATCCCCCCGAAATCTGGAAGCAAAATCGAGCGCAACTTCCCCCCCCCCAATTTCGGACTCAAATATCCCCCTTTTAAGCTCCTTTCCCTTTCTAGGGGGAGGTTTTGTTAATGGTGTGGATGAAAAATATGGGGTGGAAAATAGGGGACGTTTGTTTAAGGGTGTAGACTGCGCAGTGAAAAATAAGGGCTGAAGTTTTGTTAAGGGTGTAAATTGCCCAGTGAAAATGGGGAGAGGGTAGGTTTTTGTCCACACTCAACAAACTCCCCCTATTTGTTCACTGGGCGCAAGCTGCTGCGCCCATCAGGTATGGGGACAGAAGCCACTGTCGACGGACAACGTCAGCAAAAACGGTGATAATCGTGCAAACTAAACGTGGGTCGGTAATACCGATACCGACCTAAAATACCGACACCGACCCAGCTCTAATGCAGACAACACATCGGCATCTCTCGGTCTCGGCTTGGCAGAGTGCAGGCCTACATCACACGCACGACTGATCTGCCTGCAGGAAATGTGTCGACTTACATGCACCGTGAAACGAAGAACTATAGCGAATTTCGAGACGTGACGAATCAGCACGACTGACGACCTTGCGAAAGGAAAGAGTGTAGTATACGAATGAGAATGAAAAAAAAAACATCCTGCACCAACCACTGGCGTAGCCATAGGGGGGACACTGGGGGCAGGTGCCCCTCAGGAGCCTAGACAGTTACTCAAAATAGGGCCAAAAATGCACCAAAAGAGGTCATTTTCACACAGAAAATCCAGAAATTTTCTGGAAAGGGGGCCTCTTCCCTGTAAAGAGGGGACACCCCTCTTCATTCTCCACCCCTCAAGTGCCCCACTACAACTAGATTCTGGCTACGCCAGTGGCACCAACCGCCACTGAAAACTTCGCGGCGTTTGAAGCTATCTCTATGGCTCCCCATCTCGGATGCTTCAGACTTAATTGGCTTGCCGCAGTTAGTTCATACTGATAAATTTTAAACATTCCACTATAGCGATTCGATCACGTCAGCTTTCTCGATGCGACGATTCCATGCACGTTGCACATTAAGCTGGCCCTGGCCAGATTCTGAGTGCATATTAATTTTCAACCGTGAGTATACGTCCCTATCTTAAGTGCACACACGAGAAAGCACACGACGACCTTGAACAATCGCTCAATTCCGATTTCCATCATAAAGCACAATAAATAGATAGCATGTGCGAACGGCGCGCGTCGGCGCGTTTTAACCCCATGCAGGGTCCTCAATGTACTGAATGTATACGAAAACTTGCCTACAATAATTACTTTAACGATCGCTAAATTCACTACGTTTGGTGAACGCCCGAGTCAGTTGACGTCAAGAGCCACAGCGGGGTCCGGGGAAACATAATTTAAAATAGCGCATTCTGGTGTACATTATATTTTTGAGCTACGGCGGGGCTCCCAAACGTCGCGGTGCCCGGGTAAAACTCCCTCTCCTCCCCTTTCTCGATGGACCTAGTAGTTTGTTTCGTAATAACAAAATGCATGTATGCCGCCCATGGACAGCATGGTATAGGCTACGTTCCGACAGAGAGATATAGTCACAAGAGTGTATATATACATAGCGCCGATTGTGATGGTGAAGGCTACACGGATGGCTGAGCTCAAGACCACGTGATCACCGACGGCAGGTGCGTTACGATTAAGCGCCATATATCGTGAATGATACACCCGATGCCTTTACCAACCACAGCTATATACAACGCTTTCACTCCACATCAACTGGCAGTCAATTTAAGATAGCTTCAACTTGCCGCGGACCACGATGAAAATCTTCGTAGCCACGGCGGGACTCATTTGGATTTGGATATTTAGTCGGCAGGGCCCCCAAACTGGGGCATCGCACCGACGGCCTGTGGTGTGTAAAGAACTTGCCCAAGGTTGTTACTTGAGAGTGCAGTGGTCAGGAATCGAACCCAGGACCTCGCGGTCATTGGGTCCGACACGCTAACCACTAGACTACCAAGCCACACCACTCATCAAGATTTATTTAATTTAGTAATCAAATCGCTGTGATTACGACTAAAATTTTATTGACGCGCTACAGCTATGTGCAGGGCGTCTTTGGCACGATGTGTCGTCTGTGTGTCTGTCTGTCCGTAACGGATGTATTGTGGCTAAACGGCAAGTCGAAGGGGTCGGCGACGGTGCCAACGGATTGGGCACTGTCTCCATCTGCAGCGGTTTGGCCGCAATTTTCAATGTAAAGTTTTAAGCTATAAGTGGCCGTATATCTCGGAAACGGTGAGAGATATAGGGCCAAGGTTACTAATTATCACTAATGGGAAGTGGCATACGCCCATCCAGATTACATGAAAATCACTGAACTTGCACGAACATGAAGATCAGTACTGCAACAACAACAGTAGGCCTATAGGCTGTAGCGCGTCTTTCCTAGCGACAGCTGGGCTTTCTTGTGTAGTAAGTTTCAATCGTCTGTATAGTGCACATCGTGCGAATGTAGGCCTGACTTCGGCGTCGACTGCAGCAACTCGCAAGCTATTTGTTTGGTTATTTACACGACAGAAATGCAAACTGGTGTCGCTGTCAGTGATTGGGCCGAGCGGAGTGCGACGTTGGCGCCTGCAGGACGACAGTTCGTGACGAGTGCTGCTGTATGCTGTATAGTGTATACTGTTTGTGAAAGGCAGGGCAATCCATCATCGCCGTGTCACCGCGACAGATGCGGAGACTCAACGGACGGACGGACAAACAGCAAGCGTGCCAGGCCGGGTGGGCTGGCACTGCGATGATCAAGCGTGACCAACTGGCATCAGCAAATAATCGACGGACCGAAGACAGACAGTAGAGACGCACGATGGACAGCAGTCGGCAGTTTCTGCATGGTCTGCGGCTTCTGAGCAGTTGACGCCCGCACGGTGGTCTAGTGATGCTGCGTTAATTGGCACAGTTTCTCGCTTACTCAGGAATTAATGATCAATAGTTCACAGATTCAAAAACTGGCAACGCAAATACAAAACAAGCCTTGGCAGATTGATTTATCCACCGACTGTCAAGTTTATGAAAACTTAACTTTGCTATAGGACCTACGACTCGTCTTTGTCTCTAAACTGGCATATGTAGGCCTATACGGACAAATATCTTTTTTTTGCATCTTCTTGCATCAACTAGATGCTTATTTAATTCTTGCAGAAACGCCGAATCCGTAACCGCCTGGCACAAAACACCGTAAACACCTATCTCTACTTCAGTCCCTGCTAACTTACCACTTTACCAGCATTGTTTCACTTCGCTAAACGCCACGCATAGCTATTGTATTGCGGACAATGCTGGCCATCACCTTACCTAACCTAGGCCTACCTAGAAAATATCGAAACTACAAAATTCAAATGTTGACACGGACGCATCACTAACGATCAGCGCGTGTCAGACTGTCCACGCGACGTCAGGCAAATCCGCTTTCCACCGCCAATTCCCGTTCCCACCCTTCCCCTCCGGGGCTTTTCTCCTTTCCGCTTTTCGTTCCCAGCAGTCAGTTAGGCACAACCGGCGCCTTTTGTTAGGCTTAGCAAGTTAGCGCACTGCACGCGATTTTACACGAGCCACCACTATAACGTCAATGACGATCCTAATGGTATATGGCCGCCGCCTGGCTATTGATTTGTCCCCGCCGCATCGCACAATGTTATCTACTGCACGATACTCCATACCTAGGCCTCTTATTGCAGACGTGCACCAACGACAGCGACAGTAGAACTGTGTCGAATAAATAATCCGCACTCACGGAAATCGATAAAACTGTGCTAGGCCTATACAAGCGCGCGTTTTATTCTTACAGTTCTTTTTGGCACATTTAACAAATCCAATAACCGAAATGAAATTACTACAATAGAACGATGATGACGACGTCGAGAATCGATAAATACCGGTATGCAGACTACAGCTATGGCGTCATAATATACTCACCGAGTATGTCGTCGCCAGAATTTGAAACTATTCGTAGTAGCTCTACGTGCAGTTTGAAACGATTTGACAGCCGCCGGACGAACGTCTGCACGAACGGCAGGTAGTCCCCGGAACCGTTTGCTAAGGCCTTAAACTTTTAAAGGCTAGTCTGAAGCCTTAGCGGCTGGCTTAGCGGTCCGGACCGCTAAGACGTCTGTGACTGGTAAAGGAACAGTTTTTACGTGATTCCTAACGACATACGATAAACTCTACCTTTTTCCCATGGAGTTCAGTCCGCTGTAGAACTCAGTCACTGACTGTCACTACTGGCACTGTGAAGTGTGACCACTGACGAAGACACGCGCACTCGCGCTGGCGGCTCTGCTTGCAGCAGTGTGACCACAACACATTGTTTGATTTTTTTTCTCTAAACCGCTAAAAGCGTAGTTTATCGGCGGCGGGGCGGCGGTTCCGGAGACTACTGGACAGGCAAGTTCTACAGTCTCCACGGGCGCGTGCATGTGCTAACTAAAATAGAAAAATAAACAGCCCAAAGTGTCATGTGTACTGTACGTATTAGCACCTTATCAATCGGCGGCTTATATACAAACAGAGCGACTAAGGCAGAAAGGGAATTGTAGGGGGCCTACATACAGTCCGCGGTGGTTTTAAGCACGACCCTTCAGTCTACTACTTGTTGCAATGCTCAATGTAGACCATATCCAAATGACTGCATGATGAGTATAACTGAAGTTTGTTTCAGGCGTTAGCAACTGTGAACACTACATGCCCAGTGCCTGTTTTATTAGCCGACCGTACTTAATTTAAGTAACGGTCGAGCTATTGGCATGGTTGTCGTCTGTCCGTCTGCAACGGATGCATCCTGGCTAACTAACCGGCAGGTCGTAGTGGAAAACTTTTCACACGAATAATTAGCCATGTGTGTTAACTAGAGCATGCAAAATTTCAGCCATCTAATTCAAGGGGAACATTTTCAAATTGGGGGTTGAATAGAGGGAGAGAGGAAATTCAAGGAAAAACTGACCATATCTTGGAAACGATGAAACATAGGGCCAATCACTAATAGAAAGTGGCATACGCCCTTTCAGATGAAATGAAAATCATCGATCTTGGATAACCTTGAAGGTCACTGACAACCAGTACGGTTGGCTATCCTAGCGACATCTGGGCTTCTTGTAGTTAAAGACTGCAGCGTCCGGTCGTCGGCGAGACACTGTCGGAGCTACCGGTTGCGGCGACGATCAGTGCGTGTGTACACCGCATTACTTTCCTTGTATGTTGCAGGGCACGCATCATCAAAACCAGTACAGGCCGATCTTAGCTTTAAAACACGCATCCAAAACACACGTACAGTTCTTGCTGCTGACAAAATCGAACTTAGCTGACGATAACTTAGGGTTAGGACACCCGATCTGTGCAATCGCTGCGACGATATATATAATATTTATTTGCAAATTTCACACTGCAGGTAAAGTCAAGCATACAAAACAGACTCAACAGTCCAACAGCAATGTCATCACAATGACAGATAATATAATAAAATAATGATTTTCACGCGTGCGTACCCGAGGAGCGGAGATTGACAACCTCTGCAGCTTTCAATAGCATCTCCACGTAATACAGCGCCTTATCGTTCATGCTTCCAGGCTCCAGCTGTGACGAGACTGTTGTACGAGCTACTGTACACTAACCGCAAGCCAGCTGATGCTCTACGTCAACGACGTACACTACTGAACGGCCTATTCACTGCACTGAGGCCTCTCCCTGCTCAGCAGCCTGCACGCTCTGACTGCAGCACGCAGCACGACCAGTAACGCCTCATCACTTGCCGCCACGCCCTCGCGATGAATATTAATAAGCAGTTGTCAGCCACGCCTACCAATCGAGCATCATTGGTGATGCACCAGAACTGCGTTTGGACGAAATAGCACGTTTTTGTAGGAAGAAAAATTGATAAATGTACACACTACCAGAGAAACTCAATATACACCGTGTTCAGAAAAAAAATAAACCCCTAGAGAGTGTACAATAAAAATGTCAAATCTGAACAAATGCGATCAAAACTTCGCGCAGCTGATCTCCAGTAAATTGGCGAAATAATCACCAAATTTCGTTTAAAATATTATTTGATACAGGCGTTATTATTTTTGAATGAGATGACAAAATACAACTCAGTTTTTTAATATGGTGTTGTTAAAGCCGTGGATCTGAATCGCAGTTCAGCGTGGACTTCAATTTTCGACAGTATGAAAATAATCCCGTGAAGTTTAAGAGTTTAATCAATTAGATACATGGCGCATCACTATTAGCGATTAGCGACCCGTCGGGCCCGTCGGCGGCGTCAAAATGACGCCGAAGCGTCACGCCCTTTGACGCCTGCCCGCTGCGCTGGGATGGCGTTCATCAGCCACGTTCCCACGGGCCACATTGCAGTAGGTCTTCGGGCCCTGGCTCAGTGATCTGTTGTGACCGTTTCAGCGATCTGCGATTATCACTGAAGCACGTGGGTGACATTGGCGGGATTGAATAAAGCCCGTGCAGACTTTTTTTTAACGAACGACAAAGATTCTAGTGAAAATCCAAGCGTCTTTGGCTACGGTATCTGCTAAAACTTAATTTTGGCCTCACTTTTTTCGTTTTAGCATCAGCACCATTTACCTGACTCATTTCATTTGCCATTGCAATCCCGGTACGGCATTTTCAAATTGCAATGCCGTGACTCGAAATTGAGGAATTTATAATTCCCGGCTTGCTCTCCAGACCCTAAATTTTATGCTGTCGGACACTTCGGACTTAACTTTATATATATCTGCACTCGGAAGATGGACTGCGGTGACTCCGATGAGCTGCATATAGTGAGTTGGATGGACGACGATTTAGTACAACTTGTGAACTGTTTCCCAGCGTTCCAGCACAAAGACGTTACAACTAAGTATAGGCCCCTATCGCAATACTTCGTTGTAACGTCTTTGTTCCAACAAGGTTAACGCTTCTGCTGATATCGGCGACGCGCAGTCAGTGAAGTCGCAAAACGCTCAAATCTGTGCGCCCGTGAATCTGTCGGCGATATGTTGCCTCTGGCGAGTTTTGGGCCTTTGGCAAGCAAGCAAAAGGGCGCCATCTCGTCAGTGCGTAAGTCGCTTTAATCTCTTCCGTTCGCTCGTAGAACCTGCATGTTGCGGCATCGACTGAAGGTTCGATCATTGGCATGCATGCGACAACGTATCTGGCGTTTCTTCTGCTGCATGCATTGCTCGTTCTGCGACCTAGTGCGATGAGTGCTCTACTATAGCCAGTGGCTTTTATCCCTATACATATGATTATGATGGGCGCAGCTTGCGCTGATTGAAAAATAGGGGGAAAGTTTTGTTAATGATGCCGATCAAAACTCCCCCCCCCCTTTCACTGTGCAATCTAGCCTACGTAACCCTTAACAAAACTTCCCCCTAGAGTGGGAAAGAAGCCCAAAAGGCGGGGGGTTACTGTAGTCCGAAAATGGGAAAGTTGCGCCCAATTTCGATTCCAGATGGGGGGATAGAAGCCATGCACTGACTCTAGGCCTATGTCTGTGTCAGCCTCATCCTCTCATGCACTCTCTGGCATTATCTTGGGAAGCCTGCGATTAATGATCTGGAGACTCATGATATCTTATCAGAAACGGTCTGCATGTCTGGACGTAATTGGCATCATCGTGACGGCCGGCTGCTGAGGTGGATTATTGGCTATAGGCCTATGAGCTGTTAGTGACCGCGGTGGAACGCGACCTGTTCACTGCGTCTTGTTATTCGCTCCCTGCATTAGGCCTATACAGTGTTTGAATTGCCGGAGGGGTTGGGGGAATTGAACCCCCCAACTGTTTTCTGAACCCCCCCTAACACTGTCAAATTATGTACAGAAGGGTCAGCCATATGAACACAAAAACAATGATTATATTTACAGTGCGCAGACCGATCGCACACGCATACCGACGGCGTGTGCGTGCATATGATGGGTGCTTGTAAGTTAACGTTGCTGCTAATACTTAGTTATGAGTAAAAAACTAACTTTAGAAATATTCGAGACTGTTTTGGCTACAGCAGTGTCGACAACTAAAGATTCATCTCAGCTGATATTCAGTTTCGAATCATGCCAACCTTTAGGCCTTTACTACGAAAAACCTGTCGTCCAAGGAACCATCCATCCAGGGTGCCCTTAGATGACGCAATGTCACCAAGATGTCATGCAATCCACGTCAGAAGCTCAGACCGTAAACAGGCATGGAAATTAGATCTAACCGCGGCTTCAATGGATAGGCCATGCGCGAGCTCGCACGGTCAATATCATTTTCTGCGCCACATTGGACAATATTTATTGTTTAATTACGTTTTGTCTTTTCCTGCTTTGTTGCTTTTGTCGATGAATAACGACTGTTTTCTGCGTAGCCTATACGAATGCAGTAGGTCTATTTTTTCACCACCCCTGGCAAATCTCGCCGAACTTCGTCAGAAATTTAACAAGCTCTGACAGCGACAGTCCGACACTGCACTGTTATATGTATAAATGTACAAAACATTAGTTTATACACTTGTTAACGGCAACATTTAAGGACTTGCACATCGAAAACAGCAAAAATTACAAAAGGCGATATTGCCCGCATCACACTGACTG
>Ga0209367_1005375_pt1 | contig 17754 bp, 7 predicted proteins | sample WorMetLIZISLAND2_FD_187412 | JGI IMG/M metagenome (GOLD analysis project Ga0209367, IMG submission 187412) | Marine gutless worms symbiont microbial communities from Max Planck institute for Marine Microbiology, Germany - Olavius geniculatus... ... | reverse complement strand
CACCCCACCCCCCTTGGCGCCTTCGGCGCCTCGACTCTGCTCGCGCCTTCGGCGCTCAACCTTGGCCCCCCAACTTCAACTCATGGATCCGCCTATGACTATAGCCGCGGGTCGTCTGGCGCCTGGCACCTTCTGGTGAATGACTTAGACTTTGTTTTACTGTGTTTCAAACATGCACCGCGGTTGTTGCGCGTTTCTGTTTGCGTTAGCAGATGACTTGTCTTTACTAGCCTAAAAAGACAGTCACTGAGGGTCAAATGTAGGGAACTGTACGGTGGGTGAGGTAACACCCTAATCGCAGTTGATCTGTAGTCTTCAAAGTCCGTCAGAATGACAGAATGCCATTCCCTGCCAGATGATTTCAAGGTCGCCGTATTTCATGTTTATAGCTGACGTCACAGTGATGTCATCGCAGTGAAACTGACACCTGGTACTCGGCAATAAATTTCGTAAAAAAACACACACCGCAAGTTTTTTTCGCATTTTAGGAAAATGAACGAAATGATGCCATTTTGTAACTCATTTGCGGGACAAAACTCGTGCGCACACTGACAAAAAACGGCGAAATTAGCTGACTCACGATGACATCGGGACATCAAACAGCATGCAGACGGCTGACATCACCGTCTGAACGCCCTCTGGCGGCACTCGGTAGGACCGCAGCTCGTCCACATAATGCTGGTCCAACGTGGCTAATGCAGCTACCGAATTCTTGTACATCGGATCAGCCTAACACGAACACAGCTGGTCATCGCTAGTGGCTAACTCGCATCACTATTAAAACATAACCACTGATACAATCAAGCACACTAAAGCTTGATACAATTTGGTCTTAAGTCTCACCCATTCAGCGGCGCCATCAATTAAGAACGTTGCGAGAGCAGGAAGTCACAGTTTACCGACGGACAGCTGCAAATGTCCGACACACAAATTATAAACGGGTGCTCAAAATTTCAATTTTGCTACTAAATTCCTAAAAAACAAAAGATTTTCAGCCCAAACTGTTGTATTTTTAAAGAAAATTATAGGACAATAATTTTCAAACAAGCCAAAAAATTAGAGGGGAGAGGAATTACCCCTTGCACCTGTGCCACGACGCAACTGCAGCTATTACGCTTGTTAATGGCATGTATCTTCGTTTCTGTGTTTCCATTCTATTTCTCCCTGTTAGGTCATTTCGCCCAAATATACTTTCTAGGAACTGCAGAGAGAGTTTATACACCCAAAAATGTCAATGCACAAAAAACAAACAATTCTTACTCCACTTGAATTATTCTCTGTATGTAAACACTACTTCCGACAAGTTCATATTCATCATTACTATTTTCCATTTCTGTTTAACCACTTTCTAACTAACTTTTAGCCTAACAGTTAAACTAACTGGCCTACTTTCCCCAAAGTCATTCCATGTTATGCTGTTCCTCAAAACTAAACTTATAGAAACTACTGATGCAACCAACCAACAGTGAGAAAGCACTGTACACCTTCACTGTATACCACATACAGTGGCGTATTTAGGATTTGGCAAAGGGGGGGGGCCATGGCGAGCGCGCAGAGCGCGAGCCTATAAGGGGGGTCTGGGAGCAGAGCCCCCAGCAGGGTCCAGAGGCAGAGCCCTTGGTCGGGGGGCCAGGAGGCGAAGCCCCCCTGAAGCTGAAACACTTTTTGCTTTTGAACGTTCAATGGAAGCCGCAAATTCGCCCATTTTTATGAAATTTGCTGAAAAACGGCAAAAAACGCACCTTTTCATATAAAGTCGCCTGTAAAAAATTTTCATGGTCGGCCAAAGGGGGGGGCATCGCACCATGCCCCCCTAAATACGCCACTGACCACATATTTAGATACTTAGAAAGTTACGGCAATAAACGCAGCATAACTCAACACATACAACGTCACTGTGGCTGAGACTGGAGCATGACTTTTTGAGTCTTTCTGCTGATGAGGTAAGCAAAGCAATCTTCTCCTTCTCAAGACGACATTGTTCTTCTGCCTGTTCAATGCACAATGAAAATACCAAATAAGTCATCTTAAGCAGGACAGCTTACGATTAACAATTATTATTTTTACAACAATACAACTCTAAAATTCAACAGCAAAAATCTATTCACACGGATGTACAATACACAATTTGAGGTTTTCGTTCAATCGGCCAATTTTCTAGAGTTAGCCTACTCCAAATGAGGCAACGTTCATCATCATCATCATCATTTCTGGCAAGCACCACTAAGAGTGCGTAGCGCCGAACGTAGACATCAATCTCCAGAGTGGACGGTTCTGAGCCAAGTCAACTGCGTCGTCCATATTAAGGTCGCTGGATTTCAGATCCTGCTGAATGGTTTTCAACGTTACCTGGAGTAAACTTACAGAAACTCTTGGTCAGCTAAGTTCAGTTAAAGTAAACATACATTTTAATTTCACTGTTCTTGCCACCTCAGTTGCCGTGACTCACTGACGCTTTGTAGTATACTCAATGGAACAATGCTGGTTTTAGTTTGCACAACACAATGGTCAAAGATTGGCCCAAGACGTCAAACAGCAGAATGAATTCCAGAGTTGAAAGTTTTCAAATTAAAATCTCCTTTTTGTCACTTAGTGAACAGTGACAAAACACTAAAAAAATTTCCGTTTAAAAAATTTTTTTCACACGACAGCTAATAAATTAAACACTTCAGAAAATAGCACATCAGCATTTGTTTGTTAATTTCCTTAGTATCTAAAACTTATACTTCTAGTTTTACGAAAACACAGTCAACATTCCTCAATATCTGCTTGATCGCACTGTTTTAACACGTATAAATTGCAAAGTCCTTCCCAAACCAACAAAGCCCAAAGGGTTGTTGCACTGATCTCCGTTTCTTTAGCCCTCAGCCAGACACCAGCTTACACTGCAAAACCATGTATATAGGGTTAGTGCATCGCTGTTTGCTGACACTCACTGCGCCTACCCCTAAAGAGATGGCCAGGCTGAGTCGCTCTGGGTGACTGGTTACATACAGAAATGGTTTGCCCGTTCACTGACAGTCACCCATTTATGTACTAACTGGACCCTGCATCAGTTCACTTTCTTGACGCAACCAACGACGCTACTAACTAAGTCAAACCGCCAAAACGTTCGTTTTATTTCACTGGTAGCATATAGCAAGCAATTCGTTAAACAACACATACGACCAGTACATGTTTGTGTTCACTGGTCTTCTGTTCAATGGCAGCTTCAAGCTGACGAACTCTGTCCACAGTTTGCTGATGTTCGGCTGACACCAGCGGCATCTGGTGTCGAAGTGCTCTGATTTCTTCACGATTCTCTTTCACTGTCTGCACTACAGCTTTGTGTCGCCTGATAACATCCTGCAAGTGACAAAAGATCGTTAGCTCAATGCTGGACCGACAGTCGACTCTTTGCCAGAGGTCATGTGACACACAAATTAAACGTACTGTGAAAAATCCAGCTTGATCGTATTCAAATAATGTCCTTCGATTTAAAAATCAGTAAACATTTGCCAGCTGTCATTGTAAACGGAAGAGGAAAAAGACTATGTAAAACGATTTAAAACTTTGGATCGGGTCACTCACATGGTATAGCGTCATCTATCACTGATCAACCTCTACCTACATTACGAATGTATTTCGTTTGCATTGGAAAAGTTTTTCGGTGGATGGATGTAAGGAAATCGCAACATCAACTCGCAGAACATTACAAAATCTACTGCTGTGCAAGTCAAAGACAAAAAACAGCAGAAAAAAGACACTACCATCTGTGTGTGCTGCTGTTTGCTGGCAAAAACTACAAAAGTGCCGACTACATCAGCGAATGCGGATGGAGAGAATAGATGGCAATAAGGAACTGTCCGACTGTGAAAGTGTTTCTCCGATGCTAACGCAGCTGATAAGTGCATGTAAGCCATTGCTGAAGCAACTGCCAACATCTGTTCTGATCTCATTGACTCATCCCATGGCAACGACATCTGAAATAGCAAACATTTGGTAAAAAATCAACCACTCACGTAACAGATGAGCAGACGAAAACAACATCAGCCAAACAGTACAACAGCTAATTAAGTAAAAGTAAGTAATGCAAAAACAATAACTATGCAGCATATAATATTGTATACAGTACATGAAAGATATGGTTATGTTATGTATGTTAAATTTCATAGGTATCAACAAAACACGAAAGATATCTATAAAATGATTGTTGATTTATAAACCAGTGCACTCAAGTGCCACTGCCAAAAATTATTTTATTTTTATTTACTAGTCGTCTAATTTCCTCCGCATAGTGACAGCCTGCAACTAGAATTTAGTGACGTAAAAGCATGACCAGAATTGTTATTTTCTGAAATGAATACACTTGCAACGAATTAACATCTTTAACAACTGATACTGGTAAAGTGAATTACAGCAGATGGGTCTGTGGTCAGCCATCTCTCAGCTACAGAGACGAGTGTTTCCTGATTCCAAGATGAGTAAGCGTCACAGTAGCAGCCTCCAGTGAACAATGCCGGCCATTTGTTCACTTTCTCAAACAAACTGTCATCCGCAGCTGCATGCACACACAACAACAATCTTAATAACAACCGTCTGTATAATGCTTTCAGAGATGTTTTGCAAACAGGCCCATTATTAGGCGATGGCACCTTGGCAGGTGCCAAGGGCCCCGCACCGCAAAAAGCCCCGCGCTACGGCGTAGTCGGCGTAATGGATCGATCAATCAATCTAACCGATTTTCATTGCATATGGGGATGAATTATTGTCACAACCTAAACTCGATTAAAAAATACATAAAATGTTGGAGAGAAAAAATATAGAGTTCAATTTTTTTCGCTCGCTCCGCTCGTGAAATTATAGATCTAAAACCAAACAGGCTCCAGGCTTACCATACAGACTTAGGTCTATCCTACAATCCTAAGCGCCATGTACAAATCCGTTTTATTATTATTATTATTATTAGTGTAGTCAGAGGTCGATCACTATGTGCCTCGTGGGTAAGTCAGTGCCAAGGGCACCGCGCTGCCAAAAAGACGGCCCTGTTTGCAAAATACTGATAATCTTAACTTCACATTTGTTTACTTAATCTTTTTTAGATTTGTAGTTTTTTTCATCTGCTTTATTGTAGGCCTACAGCCTTGATTTTACACACTACTTTTAAACGTGAGACCAGTTATCATTAACACCGCTACGGCACAAATGGCCTCTACTGGTGTACTGATGTGAATATGTGCACAGTAACCAAAAATACGTTTGTAAGACTTAAATAACAGTGCAACTATTTTCAAGTCAGAATTGCATTTTAATTACTTTAATTTCTTTAGAAATGCATTTTCAGTTTCAGCAAAATCGAACAAAATACTGCAATGAAACTCATATTTCATTGGCTCAGAAAACCTCAAACTCTCCCCTGCCAGCACTGTAGGTTAAATTTAATTAAAAGTTTGCTATCTTTCCGGAGATATAGTTTTTCATAAGGGAGATGGTTTATTTTCGGTGTGCCCTGCAGATGCAGAAGTGACGTACTCGAGATTCGAACACAGACGATGACATGAAGATCGAGCTTGACACGCTGGAAAAATTGTCTCATGACAGCATCGACGCGTTCGGCCGTCAGATGACTTTGATCTGGATTCAACTGAGTCACGATCGACTGAACGTCACTCTTCAAGTACAGACCCGCAAAGTTTGCTACGACAACCAGACAACACATCCGCTGTACAAGTTAACCTAGTCTTAACGCCAACTGAGTAACAGTTGACAAATTTGAAGTCATAAGCACTTTATGTTGTTGTTGGAAAATACAGAATAAAAATGGACTATTTTGAGCATTGATGATCTAGTGACGCTTTGCTAAAAAGGGGTGTGATATGAAAAGCTTTAAAAGAAATTTGAGCTAATGCTCACGAGACGCGCGAAATCCTCTAGCAGTTCCTGTTTGCGAACTATCAGTGTATGTCCAGCCATTTTATCGCAGTTCATTCTTGGAGTGTGCACTACAGCGGAAAATCGCAAAAACCAATAAAATCCCCTTATTTTAAAAGTTTATGGTCTTTTAAAGTCATCAGTGTTGATACAACTGAAAAGCTCGTCATTAGTGCTTGTTGTGATAAACAGCATGCCCATGCCTATCTGCAACCGTTTTCACAAAAAACTGGCCAACAACGATAAAATAACGACTTTTATGAGGGTACCGCTTTTGATGCCGTCGTGCGCGGGTTTTCTTGAACCTAGAAAATCGAGACTTGGACCATCAAAATCTACGTTCAATGCTGACAATTTTTTATGCAGCTTTTCCGTGACTATCTCAATTGATTTCGGCGCAATTCGCTCTTGAAATGCGTCTCGCAGCCCAAAATTGCCAAAAAAAATCCATAAAAAGCCCTATTTTAGCATTCAAAGTCATCCAAGGTCATTGAATTCGGTGAGAAGCGAGAGGCAGTGTACGACTTCCTATTAGTGATTAACATTAACCTTGGCCTTATTTCGCACTGTTATTGAGATAGAGCGACTTATTGGCTAAAAATCGCAAATTTTTTCCACCCCCCTCTCATTTAGCGCTCTCGTTCGGGGTGAGGGTGACCACCTTCGAATTTATGGAAAAGCTTTACGGTTCCTGAAACTAGAGTCTTCCAGCAGCTGACGGTGAAGATTTGGTGATCCTAGCTTGCACCGTTTTTGACTAATCTACCCATGTGACGGACAGATGGACAAACAGACAGACAAACAGACGGACGGACAGAAGTGTGATGGCTAAGATACGCGGCTGAAAACAGTAGCTGCTTTTGCGCATAAAAATTTTATCTCGAGAAAATGTAGTTTAGAAACTGCATATCACTGCATTTAAAAATTCTTTGCCTAATTGGCATAAATCTTCAACACCCCTGAAGATATTGATGCTCAAAAATAATCCGGTTTTTGGTCCATCCTACATTAGTATAGTATATAATAAGAAATTATACTATAAACACGACAAAACTAAGATAGCATTATTTTCCTCTGGAAAAAAATGTATGCTCAGAAAATTACTTTAATCACTACAAGCAACAATGCTATAACAATATAAACAAACTAGTTCATTATTACTGCTAGAAAAGCAAAAATGCCGAAAAATGATTTAACAAACAAAAAAGCTGTTGTAAACAGGCTAAACAGCCTCATAAATGAAACAGAATGTATCTAAACAACAACTCTGCCTCAAACACGGCTGGTTTCCCGTCGACATTGTGTGCTATAAAAATCTGCTTGCTTACTTTCTTAGCTATTTACTTATTTAATTAACAACTGCACCAAACAACTTCATCAGCTCAAAAACCTTATGCTGTATCAATTGCAAGGACAGCGAGTGCGTAAGTGAGTAGTTTCTTAACAGCACATTGGCACAAAATAGGCCATTCAGCAGATTTAATAATGTGACATCAGACGGACTGATGCAAGAAGTAATGATACCATCTTTCAGGAATGTGCAGACATCGGCAAGACATTCATCACCAAGGTTCTCATGTAGCAGCAAAACAGACGGACGACAGCGAATACCAGAGTACCAACTGGCAGTCTTCAACTGGTTATGCAGCAGGACAACTGAACCTTCATCAGTGTGGTAGTTAGTTGCCACTTCAAACAACTGCAGAAATCAGATTCAACACTGAATTAAACCAAGGCCTGAACCGTACAATGCCAATCACAGAAAAGAAACAATTTATAAGCCAACATGCAAAATGTCCAAATAAGAAAAAAGTCCACATTTTCACTGCAGTAAAAACTAGAAACAATAAAGGATATTATCTGTACTGCACGCATGGTCTGCCGCAGATCCAAACAGCGTCAAAACAATGAATCACATGCTTGGCAACTGAACGAAATACACACTATAACTAGAACGCAGTCAGAGCCCGCAGACCTCCGCCAACGCCATGTTGTTCGCCAGGTGGCAGCACCATATTCGGTTTGGCAGCGGTTTCCTTTATGCCCCATTGAAGGCAATGTTAACGAAAATTTCACAGTGATCAAGAATCCAGGATTCCTGCCGGATCACCCCAAAATTGAACCACTGGTAGCTTTTGCCATTCCCGACATTCCCAGAAAATTTCAGAAAAATCTGTCCATAACTTTTTGAGTTATCCTGCTGACCCACAGACAGACAGACAAACAAACAGACAAACAAACAAAAACCAGCAAAAACATTACCTCCTTGGCGGAGGTAAAAAGTCCACATTCTCACTGCAGTAGAAACTAGAAACAATAAAGAATATTTATCTGTACTGCACGCATAGTCTGCCCAAACACCGTTGATCCAAATGGTGTCAAAACAATGAATCACATGCTTGGAAACATAACGAAATATATACTTTAATAAACTAAAATAGGCCTACCTTGTAATTAGCTAGGTGAGTGACAAGGCGCACAAGAGACGAACGTCCAGTGTGATAATCACAAGCAAGCAATAAAGCATGTCCACCTGGCATAGCCTTCAACATACACATCAGCTCAGTAGTAGTAAAACCCTCACTCGAGGGTAAGTACTGTCCGCAGGTATCATGAAAGCAGACAAAAACGCACAAAAACTATGTAAGCTTGACCTCTGGACCTATGACCTTGATAGGCATCTCGAGGTTGTCACGAAAAAGAGTAAAGATTGCTCAGGCAAAATTTCACCAGCTATCATGGTAACATACAAACAGGGAAACAGATCTATAAACAAAAGAAAAGTTAGTGACAATGCGGAAAACAACACTGTCGTCACTACCATCGACAATAGTAATATAGCTGTAAATGAATAGTCAGATTATTTATTCGTTATATAATTCATAAATAGCAACGGTTACCAGAACTCGGCTGAGCCTTGCAGCATGCTGAACTGCTTCTCTGAAGAACACGAGCTTCGACTGTGGATTGTATGAAACGAGACTGTCACATAGAGCAGTTGTAAGCTGATCCACGCTTGACTCTGTGTAACCTGCACAAACACTCTGACATCTTGCCAAAGATGATACCAGTGGCGTAACTACGTCCGCAGTGCCCGGAGGCGTGATAGCGCATGGCACCACCCCCTCCCCCAGTCTGCCATTTTTACTGAGTTTTCAAACAGCCTACGTCAACGTCATCCAGTCATTGACTCTCAATGTAGACAGTAGTTCTAAAAAACTTAATGCTTCAGTGAAATTTTTCTGTCTAGAGCGGGTATAAAAAAATTATGAAAAATGACCAGACAGTCGCTGAATGCTGTGAAGGAAAGAGGTGCAAAAACACGATCTCTGTTGGCTGATTTGTTATTCACAAATTAAAGGTCCATGGACACCAAAATTAACTTACCATTTTCTTTAAAAAGCACAATTTTCTAAGAATTTTGACAGTGATATCGGCACCCAGCATTTTGTCAACAAAAAGAAACTTACATTTGAAATTGACGATCTACAGAAACAATGCAGAAAACGAGACACCATGTTGACAGGCTGAGCCGCTAATGACGTCATCGCATGTACCCGTAGTCAACGTAAAATACGCACAGAAACATTAGCATTATAAAATCACATTGTCTACCTATGTACTGCTGCAGTTGTCATGTGACACAGTACTTTTGCCATTAAAAATATTAAAATTAATTGGTGAACACTAACTGGGTACACGCGGTGACGTCACTCCGACCACTTGCCAAGGTCAGATTTTTCAGCATAACGTAACGTAACGCCATTTTTCATTACATTTAGGCACTAATTTCATACATTTATAAAGCTTAAATCATCATATTATATAGACAAGTTGAAATGTCTAATTGAGGTCTACATAAATTTTACAAGTGAGTTTGACCGTGGCCATGGACCTTTAATCAAACACTGAAAACTATAATATTGTTCAATTTGTTTCAAAAATTGAGCTTTGGAGTCAGGCTGATGGGCTGATGTCATTGTCTGCTGATGGGATGGCGCACGAAGGCAGATGCCTTCATTTGCCTTTTGCAGCTACGCCATTTGCAGTATTCATAATCTATCTGACCTGAATGTAAATGTATTGACATAAATCACAAAGATGCTGGGCACTGGTTCACCTCCAACTGACGTGGACATCAGAAATTTGCTGAAAATGATATCTGTCAATTTCTCACCACGAAACTGCAGAAAACACAACAATGTTGTCGGCTCAATACAACAAACATCAAAAATAGTATTGCTGGCATCATTTAATTCAAGCAACGTAAAGACTACAGCAAAGACGGGTTCTTAAAACAAGACAAAGTGAAATATCCAGTAAATTTCTGGCGCAAACAAACAGAGTCAATCATCATCATCATTATCATCATCATTGTCATTATCGATGACTCTGGATGCAAAACAAATACCAGTGAAGGGGATGTCAGACAAACGACAAAGTCGGCCAACTTGTGTGGGCGTGGTTTAGTTGCCTAACAAAATGGGCCAACAAAATTGGTGAACCATGACACATGGCCGATATTTTCGTCTGCTACTTCATACGATATCAGCTAGCACAACAGCAGAATGCAGATCGCAAAATGATACTTGCATCACCTTTTAATACTGCAAAATGATACTTGCATCACACATCTAATAAATGAAATAACAAACAGAATAAATAACTAAAATAAATATTCGTTTTCCATGGTAAACAATCACCATGGCAACATAAAAAAACTTTTGTTGACCGATATGCCAAAAGTCGACCGACAAAATCGTCAAAGATAGAACATGTTCTACTTGGCCGACAAAATGGCAAAAGTTCTCGGCTGTCGCCGCACCGCGGTACATTTTCGTTAATCAGCCAATAGTCTGGGTATGTGGATTTATGCACATACTCAGCATAGTACAGGACTGAGTGAACAAGCCATACCTGGCAAGCATCAGTTAATGGCTTCTTCGTACAGGTTTCATTATTACTCCGGTCACACTCAGAAACTGTTGCTTGCTCCTCCTCTAGGTCTGTTAATAAAATAAAATCACAGATACTACTAATGTACATGTAAGTATATAAGTAAAAATTTGCAGTGCACCTCAAAGCCAGCTGAGTTAGCTTAATCTACCACACTTTACCAAAGTTAACAATCATCAAAGACAGCAGTTCAAATGTTACACCTAACTCTAGAATAAATGGTCAAAACTGCTGCATGCTACAACAGACTGCAGACGCTTAGACATTAATGTAACCTCAGCAAAAAATCCACACATCAGTCATTATAAACTTCACCATTTTACAGTCCTCCAGACCTGCCAACACTGCAAACTAAAAACAGAGTTGGTAAGCCTGGTGCTTCTGGTCATTGACCGGTGACTGTAAGATCGGCCTCATCCTGTGTTTCGGCGCCTTTGATAAGCTTAGATATTCAAAGTTGTTCCACGCCTTAAGAGACATTAAATTCACTGTAGACATTTGCAACATCAACAAGAAATAATCCACAAATTGCTCACTATCAGTTTTAAAATTTCAGCGCTGACAGTCATTCACCTGTGACGGTAAGATCAGTCTTGTCGTGTGTTCCTGTATCTTCAACGGACTGTGACAGTTCACGGCTGTGACCTTCCAACACCAAGTTGTTACTGACCGCTGACGACAGTAATTCATCTGATACTGACACAGACTCAACTTGTGATTCCAAGTTCTCTCTCTGAGGCTGTACAACACACCGATGACTGACCTATGCACAGAGCTAAAACTAAACTAAACGGCAGACAACATTAAGCAACTTTTGCATTACATTCGGTGTCGTCTACAGTGCTTTTACGTCACCAATTGTCAAAATCGGCAGGTCTCTGTCGAAGGCTGTTTAACCTGTAGCTTGAACTGGTAAGAAAGGCAAAATCCGTGATCAAATAATTCCTAGAAGTTCACTGTTTGAGGACCCAGACTATGCAATCCAGAGTAACTCCAAACATTTCTAACTGAGATTTATGTCGTAAGAGTCATTGCTGTGTTCTACTAAATCCCGATTTTGAAGCCGCATAATGGAAAATACACAACGATAAATGAAGTTATTGTCTTTATACACAAAAGAAACTGAAATAACTGGCAATGCCACAAAGCAGAATTAGATCATCAACAGCAGCAACAAAATGCCCAATGTTATTATCCTACTTCACAAAGTCATGATTTCGGCAACAAAATGAGGCTTAAACTGGTAAGGCAAAATCCAATCTGTTATTAGTTTGTTTATCTGTAGTCTGTTTATCATGTTTTTTTCTGTATTTCTTTTGTTTTCCTTAGTAATGTTTCCAGTTTTTTTTTCTTTACTGTTTTCCTATGTTATTGTTCTTGCGCGTTTGTCGCGAGTGTTTATTACATATTAAAATAAAAAAATAAAAATAATAAAAAAACTCGCATGATATGACAAAAGCTTTTTAAAACATTCTTGACAGTAAAAGCACAGTTAAACAAACAACTCAACCTACAATAAACTGCCATTGTAAAAACGCACAACAAGAACTCTAAGCTAAGCTCATGGGATGTGTAACAGCATTGGTTAAATGCAATTTAAACACAATTCACTCTTGAAATATGCATCACTGCCTAAAATCACCAAAAAATTAATTAAAAACCAGCTATTTTGTCGGTCCAACGTCATTCAAGATCATCGATGTTGATACATCTGGAAAGCTCGTCAGCAGTTCTTGTTATGACATGCTGAAATTCTGTGTCTATCAGGCCATTCTCATGCTAGATAATTTACGACATAATGGCAGTAAAACAATAATTTTGTAGGGAGTAACCCATCATTTGAGGACAAAACCCCACCCAGTGGCAGGAAATTTTGGCGCAAATAAACTAGAGACTGTATGCTATCATAATGGTGAAACCCAAAGTCTATGTCACCTGGGCTTGGAACGATACCAGGATGTTACAGACAGATGGATAGATGGACAGAATTACAAGCAATAATATAACTGTTAAGCATCACAAATACCAACATAAATTTGAGTTTTCACTAAAATTTTTTTTTGCATATATATTAAATTTTAAAACATAGTAGTTAACACAGAAAAGCTTGCCTCAGTAAAACTTGGCGGTTGTTCCACAATGTCATCGCAACGAAAGTGTTTAAAAACACACTCATTGACAATTGCATAAAAACATCTTTCATCTGTAACACAACGAACACGAACTATGAACAAAAACCAACACTTCACAACCTTAGAATAATTAACTGTTTTCAACGTGCAGAGTACAAATTCACAGCACTGCGATGCTAATACTAAGTTCATAACAAAGCCATAACAAGAAATTTGAGCAAAGCTCACGAGACGCGCGAAAGCCTATAGCATTTCCAGTTCAGTAGTTATAGTTTCGAAAATTGCATATCACTTGGACTCGGCCCATTGGGACCCTAATACACATCAGCCATAGGCGCGTGTGGCGCTGGCGACGGTGGCGCCTCCTTGTGAATGATAAAGACTTGCGCAGCCTCATATTGCGAAAAAAATCCGTAAAAACCCCTATTTTGGCGTTTAAGGTCATCCAAGGTCACTGAATTCAGCGCCAATCGAAAGCCAGTATACGATTTCCTATTGGTGATTAATAGTAACCTAGGCCTTATCTTGCACCGTTACTGAGATACAGCGAGTTATTGGCCAAAAATCGCAAATTTTGACCACCCCCCTCTCATTTAGCGACCTCATTCGGGGTGACCCCCTTCGAATTTATGAAAAAGCTTTACGGTTCCTGAAACTAGAGTCTTCTAGGCAGCCGATGGTGAAGATTTGGTGATCCTAGCTTGGACCGTTTTTGCCTGATCCACCCGTGTGACAGACAGACGGACAGACGGACAGACAGACGGACGGACGGACAGACAGAATTGCGATGGCTAAGACGCGCTGAAAGCATAGCTGCTTTCGCGCGTAAAAAATTACAGCGTGCGTATAGCGCTTCATGGAAATGCACATTAGAGCTATATATTATACGAAGCGTCATCTGCCATATGGGATTACACAACGGGATTGCTACTCAACGCAGGTAAACACATGCACTCTGTCTTAAACCTAAGCAATATATACCTGTCCCGGGAAATGGAAGGCTGAGTTGAAACTAGTGTGGATTATACACTGATGGTTTACCGTTTCGTAGACAGTCACCCATCCAACTAGTAACAACATAGCGACCGGACCAAGAGTCGAACCCGCGACCTGTTGATAGTAAGTCCGACGCCACCAACCAATTGCCACCCACTGCCACACAGGTATTTGTATTACTTAATATCTCTACAAACTGATATAAGATGCGTCTATTTTATTTAGACAGCGTACAGACGGTCTGCCGTAAAATCGGGCGGTACAACGTAAAGATACTGCGGACCATTTCGTTCGGGAATATTTACGGTCTGCTACTTAATACAGAAGAACCTCATTTACGAAGCCTAGAAGTAGTAAATAAATAGACTGCGGCATCAGCGAGCGACGGCTGGAATGGAGCAATGGAGAGTGTTCTGCTTTCAGTCTGTTGCCGGTGTGTTTTTGCAGACGACGCTATCTTTATCAGCTGTAGCTACATGTAGCTCCACTGTAACAGTTTGTGATATTCCGAGCAGGTTAACCAGTTGCCGTCGTATAGATAGGAATGAACTAAGTAGAAAACAGGGGGTCGACACGACCTCACTCACCATATTACGCCAGTTAAGTAAAGTAAGTTACTCAATTAAACGTTTCACACTTTAAAACTATTGTAATTAAATATTGCAGTTCTACGAATATTCTTTTTTCTGTCAATTAATTTACTAGTCAGCAGCGGTGATAAACATAGGTGATTAATACTAATACAGCAGGTAAAAATAAGTTGGCGAAAAAACTGAGTTGAAAGTTTGAACCGCCGAAATTAACACACTGGAGAGTTCACGACATTCCCATATGAGAGTAGACCCCTGTCCGGAAAGGAGTAGTGCTGTGGCAGGGGAGACAGAAGAGTTATTACCACCTGCCCAAAATTTTTGACTGTTAAAAATTGTCGGAAATAGTCTTTTTGTGAAAAATGTTTGTCGAAAAATGCAAAAATGTGTGTTGAAACGCCCATTTTGCAGAAATCTAGAGGCAATATTAATAGTTCGAGCACCCGTAATTTTTCTGCCTAAAACTTGCAACGTTTTACCTAACTTACATTTCTTAAACCCACGAAGTCTCTGGGGTGATTATTTTCTGCCATTCTCCACTCCGCTCAACATGTGTGGCGTTTCGCTATCGGCGCCTGCGGTGCCTTCTACAAAGTTTCCCGCTCGGTGTTCGGCCCTCGATATTTTGACGAAGTATACGCCTAGATGTAGCTTGCTTGCAGTGGCCAACACCTCATGTCCGTCAACTATACACTGTAACTGCCGGCCACCGGCAAAACCGCGTGGAAGAAGAGAAAAAGCTTTGACTGATAATAACTACCTGACTGACTGAATTTCGGACACACACGACGTGTGCTATAATAATAAGTAAGTAAACAGTTTGTTGAAGTCACTTACTTACTTACTTACTTTTTTCCTTAACTACGTGTCAGATGCTCTTGCTTGCAGTAAAACACATAATGAAACACATAAAATGCCAGACAGTAAAAAATACTATATAATAAACACGACAAAAATGGCAAACTGTATACGGAACAAACTTATTCACACATATCGCAAACGATAAAACTCGTTTTATTAAAATCACAGCGCAGCGCAAATAACGAAAATGCCGACTGTGAAATTATTAAAAACGGAAAAGTAGCGATGTCACGACTGCCATAAAATTGACTGTAATACATTTTGTTTTTCAATTTTTTGCCGATTTTCTGTGATGCTTTGCAACTGGAGAGGTTATCTTGGGCATCGCAGAAAGTAATGACAGCTAACTGTCAGGTTTAAGACTGCGCCATCTGGTGGCTGACTGCTAGAGACAGACACAGTGCACAAATAGGCTATGATGGCACAGAACCCCTGTGTAATTGCATCGAAAACTCAAAAGTGCATAATTATAAAACTATATACAGCAATCAGAAATTATAAACTTTTGCTGAGAATGATGCTGCCACCTAGAAAATGCAAATAAAGCACTTATAACAAATGTTTTATTGGTGTCTGGAATTCTGTGTGAATGATCCAAAATATCGAAAGAATTCAGCTTGCCAACAAAGTCTAATCACCTTTTCCTAGCGTTATGTGCAACTTTTCTGCGCAGTTTGAAAAAATCCGTTTGTCTTAAATCTTAGATCTGATTGACTCAAAACAGAACTTCCTTTATCTTTTTTTCATTTATAGTTAAAATTTGTTAAATGACGTTAATTAATTTGTACATTTGTTAAATGATGTTAATTAATTTTACTTTAAGTTCTGCTATTGGTATTATTGTTTTCTTCAGACTAACCCCAGTTGACACAAATAATTAACCGATTATTTTGGCACAAACGACGACACAGACAAAAATCACATGGACTTCTACACCATATAATGCTGGCGGCGCTGGAAACGGCGTCTGTTAATGAGTGTGAGCGGAAAATCATAATTTATGTACGCGCGACAATCCATAGTACTCGGTACAGACTTAATTGATTTGTTATTGTATTACATGCATACACGTTCAGTGCACCATGCAGTCTCCATCCGGGAGAAATAACAAGAAGCCCAGCTGTCGCTAAAATAGCCGACCGTACTGGTTGTCAGTGACTTTCAAGATCACCCAAAGACAATAATAATTTTCATGTCATTTGAAAGCCAATATGCGACTTCCTATCAGTGATCAATAGCAACCTAGGCCTCTACTGTTTTCTTTCCTCCGTTGCAATGTCATTGTCAATTTCACTTCATCTTTCTGTTGTTTCTTCGAACTCGCTTCTTCTATGATCTCTTTTAGCACTTTTTCTGTGGTCTTCTTTCCTCGTGATCCTTTGCCACCTGTATGCCGTTGATAAACTCCGTGTGCGATTCTGATTGGTTGATCAATGATTTAAATACTGAAATGCCTGCAATCACCAGTCAAAATAATACCTAACGTAAATACGCAGTGGTGCTCCTACTATTCATTGCAGATTATTTTAACGACATTGATCTAGAAGCAGCAGCGATTGCAATAAAGTATGTAAAATCGCGAAAATAAGAAACGAATAAAGTGTGTCATTTGTGCTGGAGCGAAAAAAAATCACACCATACAACGTGTTTAGTTTTACTTCTTCGAAATCTACCTGCCAACGGACGATGATAATGTTCGTCTACTGAGAAGATATTATCTTTATCATTATTACGATAAGATGGAGGTATCCGCTGGGTAGGCTGGGATGAGTAGGCCTACATCACGTCACCTGTCGACATGCCAACAGGCTGTCAGGGCAAAAAGCGAGAAGCAATTTCCCGCTAAAGATCGCTCCGAGGCTTACACGTAAATCGTCCGAGACACCTGCGCACATATTCGCGTTCCTGATGGATCGTATCTCGCGACAATCAAGGATGTAGCGGGTGGGCGGGAAGCCTTGGGGGACGGGGCGCCCCTACCACTTTTTGTAGGAAGAGACCTCGTTCCCGATGCACCAAAATTCACAAATGTCAAAGTTTCATCTGCCAGCTGCGATGGTAGAATTGTTTTTGAAAATGCATGACTATAATTTTGTTTCCATTTTTTTGTCTGTTGTTCGTAATTCTATCTTACGACAGGTTTTGCATTGGTAAAAATTACAAATTTACAACAAGTTTCAACGTATCATAATGATTTAACGCTATTATTGGACTGCACACGTAACATATCACAGCTTAAAAACTTTATTTCTCCATGTCGGCAGCAGCACAAACACACGATATTAAACCGAACACAAAAAGCATATAAA